>Ga0207920_1000031_pt1 | contig 19476 bp, 15 predicted proteins | sample DeeseametaMP0204_FD_184218 | JGI IMG/M metagenome (GOLD analysis project Ga0207920, IMG submission 184218) | Marine microbial communities from the Deep Atlantic Ocean - MP0204 (SPAdes) | ecosystem: Environmental > Aquatic > Marine > Oceanic | place: South of Cape Verde, Atlantic Ocean... | reverse complement strand
GTCATCCTAAAATGGACGACCCTGCTTGGGGCTGGGCCAGTGAATTAAAAGCGGTTGGTGGCTCATTGTTTGCCAAAGCTGAAGACGTATGTGCAGAGTTTGCCCAAGCGGTTGAAAGCAAGCGCTACCCTAATCGCTCAGTAAAACTTGAAAAAGTGGCTAATGGCTACCAACTTGCCCACATTGGCTACTTAGGTGGCAAGCCCCCTGCCGTTGACGGTTTAGCCTGGCAGTTTAACCAAAGTGATGACGCCGATACCCTAACCCTAGAATTTGCTGCCGGTGATATTGACAACATATCGCTGCGCACATCAAACACCCTTACCCGCCTAATGGGCAATTTACGCAACTTTATAACTGACCGTTTTGGTAGTGAAGCGGCTGATAAAGTTGTGCCCGATTACGAAAGCGAATGGTTAAAAGAAGAAACCATTATTGCTGAGCACGAACGTGCCAAGGTGAATAGTGGCGAGGGTGCCGAATTTAGTAAAGGCGATGATGACGCCCCACCACCCCACGAGGACAATGCAATGGATAAAGAAGAAAGAAAGGCGCTACAAGACCAAATTGATGCGGCCAACGCTAAAAATGAAAAGTTAGAATACGCGCAGCGTGTTGCAGCGGCCACCACCTTTATTAACTCCGAAGTGAACGGCGGCACAGCCCCGCGCTTAACCAATACTGAAGGTGTGGCTGAGTTTATGGCCAAGTTGGATGACGGCGATACAACATTTGAGTTTGCTGCCGCAGACGGTAAAAGCCAGGAACTTAAACCTGCAGCGTGGTTTGAAGGTTTTTTAAAGGGTCTGCCTGAGCAAACAGGCTTAACGAGCGAGTTTAATAAAGACGATACCGACGGTGAAAATACCGACGACAGTGCAGAAACACTGGCAGCAAAAGCGCTGGAATTTCAACAATCACAATCTAGCAAAGGCATTGAAATTAGCATTACCGCCGCGTTAGACCACATTAAAAAGGCATAAAACCATGGCACAACCAGGATTTATAAGAAACTTTAGCGCTGAAGACGTTATACCGGCTAACCGCTTAGTGGTTGTATCGGCTGCGGCTGACTTTCATGTTGGGTTAGCGGTTGATGCCAGCGCAATGTATGCCGGTGTTACCGAGCAAGGCACTGACGAGCATTTACGTGTTGACGTGGTAATGACGCAAAGCGCACCGATTGAGTTTGGTGAAGCATTAATTGCAGGTACGCCAATTGTGGCTGATAGCGAAGGTAAAGCGGTTGAGTTTGACCCAGCTAACTTTGTGGGTGAAACACAAGTATACGTTGCAGGTTGGGTTATGGAAGATGGCGAAGCCGGTGTGATTGGCGACGTATTTTTAAACCCACATGTAGTAGCAACAATTCCGAGCGCTTAATGCGCTTGGGTTAACTTAAATTTATAAAGTGAGGATTTGCCATGAGTAATGGTATGCCATTTACCCCCGACGTTGAGCAAACGGCCATAGCCATTGCTTATCGTAATAGAGCATTGGTTGCAGATACACTTGCACCCTATTCACCAGTTGGTTTACGTAACTACAAGTGGACCGAATTTAAAAAAGGTGAAAAGTTTACGGTTGTAGACGATAAAATAGGTCGTAAATCAACTCCCAATCAAGTTGAGTTTAGTGTTGAAGAGAGAACAGGCTCAGTGGTTGATCATGGTCTATCTGATGTAGTACCGAATGATGATGTAACTAATGCGCCGGCAAACTACAACCCGCGCACCCATGCTGCGGAAAGCTTAACTGACTTAGTATTGCTTAACCGTGAAATACGCGTTGCAACTATGTATAACAAAGCGGCTAACTTTGGGAGTACTCAATCATTAGCTGCAGCAGGCCACAAGCGTTTAGATGACGACTCGCTTGATATTTTACCGTTCTTTCTAGAAATGCTAGATGCGCCGTTAATGCGCCCTAATGCGATGACATTATCGCAATCGGTGGCAACTAAGTTGCGCACTCACCCTAAACTACTAAAAGCGTTTAATGGTACCAGCGGCGACCAGGGCTTAGTGCCATGGAGCTACATTAAAGAAGTGTTAGAGCTTGAGCATGTAACCGTTGGCCAAGCGCGTCTTAATACTGCTAAAAAAGGCCAAGCAGTTAATTTGCAAAAGGTTTGGCAAGATACCTTGTCGTTTACTTACCACGATCCTCTCGCCTCATTTAATAACAACCGCATGACCTTTGCGCTCACCGCGCGCTATGGCTCGCGTACGTCGGGGAACCGTGAGGTTTCTGCTGGTTTAAATGGCGGTGTTGAAATCATGGTAGGCGAAGCCGTACAAGAACAAATTATTGCGAAAGACTGCGGTATTTTGCTAACCAACGTGCTTACGCCAGCGTAATTAATCATTGTTGTTCCCTGTGTAAAGGCCCCAGTACCGACTTGCTCGGGCCTTTTTTTTACTAACTGAGGTGTGCATGTTTACTACAGAACAAGCAGTTATAGACAAAGTTGGCATTAATACGCTGTTGCAATTTGCGTCGAACAAATTTAACGAGGTAGGCAGTCGCGTGACGCGTGATGATGTTGAAGCCGCACTTTTAAGTGAGACGTACAGTGAGTTGCAAGAGCAAATTAATGCCTGGTATGCGCAAGCACAAAAAAATGTAAATGCGGTTATAGCGGGCTATGTTTCGCGGTTTGCGTTAAACCAAGATGATATTAATAACTCTGTTTTACCCGGCATTGCTAACGATTTAATGCATTGTGAGTTAGCCCCTAACATTGCTGATGAAAACCTTAAAGCCCTTAAAAGTAACGCGATGGCGATGCTTGATAAGGTTAGTAAAGGTGTGATCCAAATTAAGGAAGATGCGCCTGCAGGTATAAGAACTGGGATGCGAACCAAATCTGCAGGCTCTCAGTTTAATTGGCCAGGTTACTAGATTGGCTGGTGTATTTATACACATAACGGGCAATGCACTGCCGCGTTTAAGCCAAATTGCAAACGTAAGCGGTAATCCAGATGATGTATTGGACGACATTGGTGCATTTTTAGACATGGACGTCACCACCCGATTTTTACGGGAAGTAACACCCGAAGGCCGTAAATGGGAGCAGTCGCAAGCAGCAAAAGACCGTGGCGGTTTAACGCTGACTGATGAGCGCAACCTTGCAGGCTCTGTTACGCACAATGTAAACGGAAATACGCTTGAGCATGGCTTAGGCGAAAAGTACGCAGCTATACACCATTATGGTGGTGAAACTGGCCGCAATAAAAGCGTGACTTTACCCGCACGGCCAATACTGGGCATTGCGGCTGTTCAAGAAAATGAGATTAACGACATTATTACTGATTGGTTAATTTAAAGAGCATTTAAATGGCATTTAACTTTGATTTAAACAACATAGAAACCCTGCTAAGCCAAACAATCGTTAATGCAACGGTTGGGTTTGCTAGCGACTTTAACCATGTTCGCGAGCATGCCGTACACAGTGCACAGTTGTTTGTATTGCCATTGGCCGATGACAACACCAATACCAATGAGGTACATGGTATGGATGAGTATCAGGTTAAAGATGTGTTTGCGGTGATGATTGTGATCCCCTGCGCTGCAGGTAATGCCCATAGTGATGCACAAGTTAAGCAATTGCGTAGTGATGTAAAAGCCGCTATTGCTGGATGCCAATACCCTGGGTGGGACCCAATAAAGCTTGATAAGGGTCGTACCATTGAGCTTAACAAAAAAACCAATAACCTAATTTACCAGTGCCAGTTTAGTGTCACTGGTCTACATACCGTAACTGTGAAGGTGATGCCATGAGCAAACAAACCGAACAGCAATCAACAAAACACGCTGAACAAAAGGCTGTTGTAAATACAGGCCCGAAAAAGTCCCGCGCGATGACGATTGCCGAAAACGTTAACCAGGCGCTTGCAAGTGCAAAAGGTAACAGAGACGAGCTAGCCGGCGCTTTTAACTTAAAAAGTGGTGAGCTGATTAAAGTGGAGATTAAATCATGAGTTGGCGATTTAAAGACAAACTCATTTTAGCGGATGCCTTGGGCACAACTTTAACGGGCCTACATGCTATTTATGCCAGTGAAGTTGAATTGACCCTTGAAAGCGAAAGCGAAAAAGACGAGCTAGAAACCAGTTATAGCGGTGCCAGCCTTGAGACATTTTACGGTGAGCATATAAGCCTTAATTTTAAAACGCCATTGGCTATGAGTGGCACTGTGGGTAACGAACCTGCATTTGCTCCGCTGTTATTAGCCTGTGGCATGGTGCAAGTGGCTGATGCAAGCAGCGTTACGTTTACCAAAGGCGCAGCGGTGGCAGTTACCTGCAAAGTACGCTTTGGTAAAAACACTCACGACATTAGCGAAATGAAAGGCAATGTGAGTTTTGCGCTTGAAAAAGGCAAACCCATGCTGAACTGGCAGTTTAAAGGGTTATTTAGTGCGCCGGTTGCAAGTTTAGCCGCCCCTGCTGTTGATTGGGACCGTTGGGTGCGCCCCGAAGTGCTCGGCGTAAGTAACAGCAGTGATTTTAAGCTTAACGATGTTAAACGCACCCTGCACAAACTCACAGTCGACTTAGGTAATAACGTGGTATTTGACCGTGCCATTAACCATGAAGAAATAATGATAACCGGTCACGAAAGCAGCGCCAATTTTACGCTAACCGCCGAAGAACTGGCCACCTTCAACCCGTTTGACGATGTTGGCAAAGTGCAAAACTTTGAATTTACCCACGGCACTGCTGCAGGTAAAAAAGTCACCATTATTGGCCGCTATCAAATGCCGTGGCCTAAATACACAAGCCTGGACTCAGAATTAACCGGTTATGAGTTTGACGGTAAGTTAGTGCCCAGCGGTGCTGGTTATGACGAACTGACGATAGTTTTTGAATAAGGGGGAGCGACTTTTTACCTCTTTTTATTTACCTTTTACAAGGGAAGAAACAATGAAATTAAAATTACTAACCGAGTTAAAAACAGCATTGATCAGCGCCCCACTTAATTTTGAGTTTGGTGGGGTTATTTTTAAATTTACCGCAAAAATTAAATTGGTATCTGAAAGCGAGCTTAAAACACTGACTGAAAAACAAGGTGCGAATGATGGTGAGATTGTGCGCTCATTGTTAGTGGGTTGGGATGACTTTATCGACGATGGTAAAGACGTACCCTTTGATAAAAGCACCCTTGAAGAAATGCTGGCATACAGCGGCATTACTGCCCGTTTAAGTGTTGAGTGTATTAACGCCCAGTACCGTATCACTGAAAAAAACTAGCCGATGTTGCTAGGTGGTTTTTGGGCGACCTAGCAGCAGACAGTAAAACCATTGATGACGACGAAGCCCATTTTGGTGCACCTAAACAAACAGCGCCAAACAAAGACGAGACATTGTTTGTATTGCCCCCTAACCATGCGGCTGTAGTGGCACTGACTACCGCTAGCAGCCAATGGCAACGGGATAACCAAGGGGTAGAAATTGCCCTTGATTATGCCAGGGCTGATATAGCCTGGCGCTATGCAAATATAACCCTTAATCCCGATGATTTTGCAAAACTGCAAACCCTAGAGCGCACCATAATTGGACTAATAAGGCGACCCGATGAGCAACAACTTGAATTTGGCGTTACGCTTAAGTTATGACGGTAAAGCAGTTACCACCGGTGCGCGCCAAAACGTAAACGAACTAAACCGCATTTCCCAAGCGGTACAACGCCAAGTTGCCGCAAATCAGCAATTAGGTGCCAGCCAAGCCCGTATTATGCAACAGCAAGGCGCAATGACCCGCCAATTGGGGTTAATGAATAGTGCCTACGGGCAAATTGGTGCAACGCTCACTACCTTGGTGGGTATTGGCACCGCGACCATGTTTGTGCGCGATACGGGCGCAGCCCAGTTGCTAGATACACGCCTTAAAGGGCTAACTGGCTCAGCTGAAAACTACGCCAAAGTACAAGAATATTTATTTGCCACCTCTGATCGTTTAAACACCGGTTACACCACCCTTGCCGACTCTTACAGTAAAATTTTAACGCTACAAGAAGTGGGTGTTGTTACTCAAACCCAAGGTAAAGCAATTCTAGAAGGCATGGCTAACGCCGCCGCTAAAACGGGTGCGAGCAATGTGCAGCTTGCACAAAGCTTATTTGGTATGACGCAAGGGATGACTGCCGGCGTTTTACGCGCTGAAGAGTTAAACCAAGTAACAGAGCCTATGCCAGGGCTTTTGCAAAAACTTGATAAAGCAGCAGGTAAAGCTGCCGGTGGTTTTAGGCAAATGGTGAACGACGGCCAAGTAACCAGTCAGATGTTTAAAAACTATCTGATAAAAGCGCTTAACGATTATGCGGGAGCGGCCGAGGCTACCGAAGGTAAAATAAATGCCAGCTTTGCGGAAATGGGTAACGAGTACCAGCGCTTAATACGTAAATACGAAGAGCCAGTAAACTTCGCTGTAACCAGTATTGTTGATTCAATCACCGATACCATGGCGTATTTACGCCAAAATGAAGACGCCGTTGATAATTTAGTATTTGCAACCGGTGCATTAGCTACTGTATTAACGGGGCATTTGGTTGCGGGGCTAAGCGCAAGTGCTGCAGGCTATGTTGCTAATGTGGCCGCTAAGAACCGCGCGTTAATTGCTGATGCAGCCCTAGCAAAACAAAACCAGGCCAATGCTGTTTTAGAGCTACAACGTGCCGCAGAAATGAAAGTATATGCACAGCATACACTTGCTGTGGCTAATACTACTAATTTACGCACTGCTGCTGTTGCCCGTTTAGCCGCTGCTAATACCCGCTATACAGCAACACAAGCAGCCGCAACCACCGCAACCAATATTTATACTGCCGCCGCTGGGCGTGCAACCTTAGCAGCGCGTGGCCTTAGCACCGTAATGGGGTTGTTAGGTGGCCCTGTTGGTTTATTAGTAACAGCTGGGCTTGGCCTTGCCTACTTTGCAAGCCAGGGGGATGACGCTACAGACTCCGTTAATAAACTTAAAGAAGCCAGTAAAGACCTAAACCCGTATGCCAATTTAACAAGTAGCCAAGCACAAGGTTTACTACTAATGGCGCAAGGTCGCATTAAAAATGCGATTCAAATGGCTGATGAAGCACGAGAACGTTTTAACAACCCATTCTTAAAGGGTAAGTTCTCGGATGTTGAGGCGGCACAACAGCGCGTGACCGACTTAAAAAATGAAATTGTGGCGCTACAGCAAGTACTTGCGATTAAAGAAACAGAAAAGCCTAAGCCAGTTGTAACTAGTACAGCCCTGCCCGATAATATTAAACGCTTAGAAGTCAGTTTAATGGGCGAAGAAGCGCGCTTAAAAGACAGTTACGAAAAGCGTAAGCAAATGGTAATTGCTGCCCGTGAAAACGATGCTGCTAATAAAGTTAAGTACGACGCCATTTTAAAACAACTTGATGTTAAATACGGTGAAGACCTAAAAACCATTGCACAAAAACGTGAAACCGAAAAAACACGTATACAAAATCAAGCCGAAGAAAAGCGTAAAAACGATTTACAACGCGATTTAGAGAACCGTATTGCAGTAGTTAAAGGTTTTGCTGGACGAGAAGCGTTGGCTGCTTACAACAACGAACTGAGTGTTGAGCAAGCCAGACAGCAAGCCCGCGTTGATGCCAAGCGCCGAGCGCAAATAGGCTTGGCCGCTAATGATGATGCAGGCGAACTTGAATACAATGCGGATAATCAAATTCGTGATTTAGAACGTCAAACAGAATTAAATTCAGCAGCCGGCTATTTTAGTCAACGTGAAGCTGATGAAGCAGCCCACCAAGAGCGCCTATTACAAATTAAAACCCGCAATATGGGGGCATTACAAAGTAATGTTTTAGCTTTTGCTAACTTTGAAAAACAAACAGAAGCTGAAAAATCTAACGCGATTGTTGGCTTGGGTGCTGCTACGTTTAAAACGATGGCTGGCCAAAGTAAGACCGCGTTTAAAGCCTATAAAGCGTTTGCAATAGCTCAAGCTGTTATTAATACCTACCAAGGCGCTACAGCTGCCTTTACTTCATTGGCCCCTATTCCTATTGTAGGGCCTGTTTTGGGTGGTGTTGCTGCAGCTGCCGCTGTAATGAGTGGTTTACAGCAGGTAAGACAAATTAAAGCACAACAACCGGCGGGTATTGCGCACGGTGGTTTAGATTATGTGCCGAATGAATCTACCTATGTATTACAACGCGGTGAGCGTGTATTAAGCCCGAAACAAAATACAGAAATTAGCCAAATGGCGCGGCGTTACAATGCTGGCGGCGCAGCTAGTGAAGGTGGTGGCTCTGGTGTAAATATACATATAACTAACCAAATTACTGTACAAGGTGGTGCTAATGAGCAAACATCGCAAGCGGTTGGCCAAGACATAGCTCGACAGGTGGTTGGTGTTGTTGTGGCTAATATACAAAGTAATGGTGCAATTATTCGTGCAGTGCGCGGTGCAGCTTAGTTGTTAAGTGTTTGAGATTGGTGTAAAAAGGAGTTTTAAAAAGCAAGGGAATGTATATGTTTACTAAGTTAAAAGCAGAAGTTGGCCAGAAAGAATTCGATAGTAGAATGATTAATCTCGCACTAATAATTGCTTTTTTAACGCTTTTATTATTGACATACCTATTTACAATAAAATTTGGTTTTGGTTTACCTGATGATTTACAGACTTGGCAGAACACCTCGTCATATTTTCAGAATATAATTGCCTTATTAACCGGACCTTTATCTCTACTTATACTCTATTTTGTTTGGAAAGATAATAGACAAGAGCTAGCTGAGACAAAAAAAGCTCTAACAGAGCAATCTGATACTCAAAATTTCAGTGTTATTAAAGATGCTGTTTTTGAAATTGCTGATCAAGTTAAAGTTTGCCTTCAAAAGGATGTTGTAAGGGGTAAGGTGAATAATGGATGGATATTGAGTAATGTTAGTTCCCCTATTTCTGACACTCCATTTTTACCTGATGAACAAGGTATCGAACAAAGAAAAAAGATGAAGTTAGAATTGTTTTTACAAGAACATTTCACATTTACGCGTTGTAAGCCTATTGTAAAAAATAGTGACAACGACTCTATGAAGAAATTAATATTTTCTAACCCAACTTTTGAGTTTATTGAAAAAGTAAAAACTATTGCATTGTTTGTGCATGCTACTAAAAGTATTGATTTTAAAAAAATATTAGAAATTACATTATTTGCTAAACTAACTATCTTTACTTGGTTAATGTTTGTTGAAATTGCCTTTCATTTATTGAAAACTGCAAAGGTTGGCGAAAAAGAAACTGCTGAGCTTGTATTTGAAGAGATAGCTGGTTTAACATGTAGGCAACTTAAAGAAGTTTATTGGCTCGATTCACTTTCTGATGAAGTGCTTTTAGAACTTAAAGAACGTAAGCTACTCTGACTATGTAAACCCCTTTCCAGCCGAAAGCTTACTCCTTAAATTTTATACTCGTTACCAGTGTTTTATTATGAAACTTGGTAACGATGCGACCACTCCCCCTTCCCAAACGGCCTAAGCTCTCTAACTTTACGTTAGTGCCAAATAGCCAAATACACTTAAATAAAGCCAATAATGCCACTGAGGTTTACGACCTTGAAGGTGCTTATTGGGAGTTTGAAATTGAGCTTGCCAATGTGCCTGAGCGTGATGCGTTGGCGCTTGATGGTTTTATTGCCAGCCTACGCGGCCAGGTAGGCACGTTTACTTTAATTGATTACCGCCGTGAGCAGCTTGATAAAGACTTTACTGGTTATGTGCATGGTGAAAACCAAGACGGAAATATTTTAACTATTGATGGACTACCCGCTAACCAAACCTTATTAGTTGCTGGCGAACGTATGCAAGTAGGTGTAGGCCAAAACACCGAGCTAAAAGTATTAACCCAAGATTTAGTGACGGACTCAGTAGGCAATGCCACAGTAATATTTGAATCTCCCCTACGTAAAATACCAGCAGACAACACCCTAATTACTTTTAAACAACCGGTTGGTTTGTTCCGCCTTGCTGATAACAAGCAAGGGCTTGCAAGTGCTCAGTATAAAAACGGCATCGTCACCAGCTGGAAAATTAAAGGACGGGAGGCGTTTTAATGGAAAGCCTAAACGCTGCCCTACTTGATGATTTAGCCACCAGTGGTCGCGCGCGCTTTTTTGTACGCCTGGCGTTTAAAAGTGGTGATGTTTTACTGCATACAGGTGTGGGTGAACGTCGCTTTGCTAATTTAACCTGGCATGGTGTGGGTATGCTCGGCACTGTTAGCGAAATACCCGCCAGCGATAAAAACGACAGCACCAGCATACGCTTAACCCTGCATACTCAAGACCAATCCGTATTAGCTGAGGTGGCCGAAAACGACCCCATTAGCCAAGGCTGTGAAATTTACCTTGTAACCGTTGATGAGCATTACCGCGTTAGCCAAAGCCAGCTGCTTGAAAGCGGCTACATTGTTGCCTGTGACTTAGAGCGCGGCGATGTATCGCAAATACAGCTCAGTGTTGCGGGTGAAAGCGAGCGCTGGAAAGAAGCCCGTTTAAATCAACGTTGGAACGATGCTACCCAAAAATCACTATACCCGGGCGATGTATTTTTTAGTGAACAAGCCACCGCCAATAAACAAAACCTACCTGATACACAACCTGGTAACTACATAGGAGGTAAGCGCTATGAACGTCGCCGCTAAGCTTAGTGCGTTTATTAACCAACGTAACTGTGAACCGTTTAAATGGGGCAAAAATGATTGTTGTTTATTTGTTGCTGATTGGGTGCTATTTGCAACCGGTAACGATGTCGCTGCAGACTTTAGGGGTAACTACCGCACTGAAAACGGTGCGTTTAAACAATTATTTAAACGCGGTTTAAACGATGTTCAAAGTGTGTTTAAAGACCGTTTAAACCCATCTATACCTACTGCGTATGCCCGCCGAGGAGATTTAGCAGTAGTTAAGTTTAAAGGTGACCAAGTTGGAGGTATCGTAACGGTTAATGCTGTTGTTTGCGTAGGTGAATTCGGTTTAGTTAGCTTACCCATGAACACCATAAATGCAGTTTATCCTTTGGAGCCGCGCAATGTCTAAAGTCGTTGATACTGTTGTAGATACTGGCGGTGATATATTTGGCCTTGGCAGAAGCATTTTTGATAAAACCGTGGGTGCTCTTTGGGACTCTCTATCCCCAGAAGTACCTGAAGAAGATTTAGCGACCCTTGGCCAGGGGTTACAAAAGGGTATAGACCAGCCTAGGCGCATTACATTTGGACGCGACCTTGTTGGGGGGGTAATTGCACACCAAGCAGAAGTTGAAAAAGGTGACAAGAAATGGATGCAGTTAATTGTTTTAATTAACGGTGCGCCCATTGATGCCCTTGAAGAGATTTACATTGCTGATAAAAAGCTAAGCGAATACCCCACTGAAAGTTGGGATTATGAGTTAAGTGATGGCCGCCAAACCATTGCAAACACGAAAGCGATGGCAAAAATGGCTGGCTGGACAAGTGAGCATATTGGCTTTGGTCAAAGCTATATTTTTATAGAAATTGAAAATAACCGCGAAGTGTTTGAAGACGGCATAAGTGATATGGGTTTTTTAATACGCGGTGCTCGTGTATGGGACCCGCGCGATGCAAGCCAAGACCCTGACGATGAAAGCACCTGGATTTGGAGCCAAAATGCGGTACTGTGCGCCCTGCACTATGTACGATTTTATGGTGCGTATGAGGTACCGTTTAGCCGGTTGCCGCTTCAGTGGTGGATTGCAGCCATTAATGTGTGTGACGAAAACGCCGAATTTACCGACGCTGAGGGCGTTGTGACCACTGAACCACGCTACACAACCAACGGTAGCTTTACGTTTAGCACCAAACCCATTGAGGTACTAAACCAATTAGAAGCCTGTTTTGCTGGTAAGATATTTAGACAAATGGGCCAGTGGTATGTTCGTGTAGGTGCCTGGTATGGCAACCCTACTCACACGATTAACCAGGATGACGTACACGGCAATATTAAAATTAAGTGGCATGCTGATTTACGAGATCGTGCTAATGTTGTACGTGCCACTTTTACAGACCCAGACCAAAACTATGACCGTACTGATGCACCGCCCGTAGTGTCTGCTGGGTATCAAGCCATTGATAACCAGATACTTGAAAAGTCTATATCACTCCCATTTGTGCGCAGTAGTACTACAGCACAACGCCTTGCGACAATACATTTAGAACAAACACGTTTAGGCGAAATAGAGTTACCCCTTAAACACAAAGGCTTAGCTGCAGCTGTTGGCCGCACTGTGTATTTAAACTTACCTGGCGAATCGATAAATAATAAGGTTTACCGTGTAACAGAGCGCCGCTTTAGACTAGATGGCGGCGTGACCTTAATGTGTGTTGAAGACGCCCCTGATTTATGGGCTGATAATTTAGTACCTGGTGCACAAAATTTAACGCCAAACAGTGACTATTTAGTGGGCAAACCTCAGCCTATTTTTGATGTACGGGTTACCATTGATGGTGACGGCAATGGTATTATTAAATGGAACCACCCTGCGCCGCTTGCTGTACACGAGTACGATGTTGAGTTTATTAATACTGCTGCTAACGAGGCGGTATTTAAAACCTCTGTAACTTATACGCAAGTTGTAATACCTAATTTGCAACTGGGTGAGTACACCGCGCGTATTAGCGCTAAAAACATATTTGGCCAGCGCTCATTACTTGTTGCTGTGCAATTTAGTGTACTCACCCCTACTTTGCCGACTGTGCATGTAACTGCTGATTATAACCAAATTACATTAACCGCCGAGATTACTGCAGCTGGTATTGGCACCGCGTTTGAGTGGGAGTTTTTAGGCTCTGTAGCACAGCCGCAAAGTGGCGAACGTGTGCTTGCACAGATTTATAATCGCATTGGTTTAAAAAGTGAAACTGAGTATCAATTTAGAGTTCGCAGTGTTAATCACTTAGGTTCGAGTGATTGGGTAAATATTACGGCCACTACAACTACCGTTGATTTAACTGAATACATTAATGAATTACCACTCACAAAGCTCAGTAAGGACGCACAAACCCTAATAGAAGATATAAACACCCAAGTAGACCGCCTACGCCCTGAAACTGAAAACAACTTGCCGAGCCTAATTGCAAAAAATATTGATGCCCTCACGGGTTTAAATAGCAAGGTTGAGATTATAGATTCAGAAAACCCTAACAACCTACAAGCCCAGCTTGCACAATCAAACTCTCAAATAACCAATTTAGAGCGCATTACTGAGGTGTTAGACCCACAAAATGAAACGGGTTTACCTTCACTAATCAAGCTAAATAACTTAGCTATTGAAAAAGAACGCCTAGCCATTCGTAACATTGAACTTAGCGTTTTAAACACCGCTGCTAGCTACACTAATTGGCGTCAAGAGTATGAACGTAGAGTCGCAACGGGTGAACGTTTAATTGATGCGGCCGTGTATATTGATAAAGATACCGGCACTATTGTTAACCGCGCTCACGCTTACACCGATGAAGCATTTAGATCGGCCTCTTTAATGGTTGATGGGTTAAATAGTAAAATCACGCTAAACGCGCAAGAGTTAGCCAGTTCACAAACCCGTATCTCAAAAGCCGAGGCGCAATTAGTTGTTCAAGCGGCGCAAATAAACCAAAAAGCCACCTTTGAACAAGTAGACTCGCAAATAGCCGGTGCATTGGCCGCGTTACAACCCGCTTACAACTGGCAGTTTAATAGTGGTGATGAAGGATTCAACCCACAAAGCCACCACGCCACCGGTTACATTGTGGCCACAAGCAAAATCACTAGCCCAGCAATCAATTATGATGCCGATGAAAATCCAATATTTCGTTTGCGGGTTCGTAAGCATGCGGGCGCGCAGTGGCTAGGTAAAATCTATTTCAATGGCGGCAATTCAACCATTAACTTACCAGAGCCGACTACAAATGAGTGGGAAAACTTAAACGTTGATGCTACGGGTACGCAAGATTATACCGGCACTATTAACAGCTTAGAGTTTGATCTTGGTGCGTGTGATATAGACTTTATTCAAGTGGGTAAGCGAGGCGCTAATGATTTAGCACTTGCCGACATTACAGCCCGAACCACTGAGCTTGAACAAGACATAAACGCGGCCACGGGTATTATGGCCCAATACGCCACCACAAATTGGGTAACAGCGCTTGGCTATCAAACACAAAGTAACGTTCAAACGTTAATTGATACATTCAATAGCACATACAGCATAGCAGCCACGCTACAAGAGCTTAACGACCAACAAGTCATTATTAAAGCTAATGCCGCACAAACATGGATTGATGGCGCAGAGGCCACAATACGTGACCAGGTTAGCAGCATTTTAAACAGTGACGAGGGTGTCAACCAGCGTTTGAGCCATGCCGAGCAATCGCTAGACGCTGTAGCGGGTCAAATAACCTCAAGTGTTACGCAAGTGCAAGGTTTAGCGCGTGATATTAGCGACCAAGGCATTGCGGGCGTGTTAGCCGCGTACAATGACTTATTGCTTGAGCAAGATTTAGCCGTGCAAGGTGTAAAAATAGCCACGGCGCAAGAGCGTTTAACAGCAATAAGTAATGATGTTGAAAACGTAGCAAGTCAAACCCTTGAACTAATGGCACTGCAAGGTCAAAACGCCGCGTACCTAACGAGCTTGAACCAAGCGTTTGCAAATGAGAAAACAGCCAGAACCATTGCAGAACGTGAACTAAAAGCTGAAATAACCACGCAAAGCACTCAAGCTGTAGCGCAAGCTAATGAGCGTTTAAAAGCTGTAGTTGGTTATTGTATTGACGAAAATGGCAACACGGTAGACGAGCCAGATGCCATAGCGTGTATCGCTGCAGGGCATGAATGGGTAGATGGGCCTTTGGTGCAGTTAATTAATGATTACACCACTGTGTTCGTTAATAACCAAGGCTACCAAACAGCGGCCAACGTACAGCAGTTTATAAGCACCTTTGATGGCGAGTATGGTATTACAGCCACACTGCAAGAGTTAGACAGTAACGGTACAATTGAAGCCGCTAAAAGTGCACAGCAATGGATAAGTGCCGCCAATGGCACCATTACCGACCTGATCACCCAGTTTGTTAACACCCCTGATGGTATAAACGACTCGATTGCACATGCCGAGCAGCTTATACAAGCCAATGCCGATGATATTGAAAACGAAGCCACGGCTCGCCAACAATTATCAGTACGCATGGGTGAGGCCGAATCTGACTTAGTAAGCCTAGACGAAGCGATAGTAAACGAGCAGCAAGCCCGTGCGAGCCAAGTTTCACAATTACGTGTTGAGTTCCAAGCGCAAGATATAGCCATGTTGGCTATGGCCAACGAGTACACCCGTGCAACAACGGGCTATTGTGTTGATGCTAACGGTGAAATAGTTGATCAGAACGATGCCGCTCAATGCGAACTGGATGGCCACACATGGGTTAATTTACCCTCAGTACAAAAAGCCGTTGAGTTAAGCGCCGCCTATGTAAATGAGCAGGGCTACCAAACGCAAAGTAACGTTAGTCAGTTAATTGATACGTTTAACAGCAACTATAGCATAACGGCCACGTTGCAGGAGTTTAACCAGAACGACACACTGAAAAAAGCCAACAATGCCCAGCAGTTTATAAACGCGGCTGAGGGTTACATTAAAGAGCAAATCACAGTATTTAATGCGGCTGAGGGCAGCGTAAATGCTAAGTTTGCCAATGTAGAACAAACGCTTGATGCGATCAACGGCACCATAAGTAATAATATTGTGCAGGTTCAAGGCTTAGAGTTAGACCTTGAGAATAAAAACCTAAACGATGTAATCAACTCGGTAAACCAGTTACTAAAAAATAATGAGCTGACAAAAGAAGGTGCCAAACTGGCCGTGGCTCAAACCGAGCTAAAAGCGAAAACGGATGAAATAGAATCTGTAGCTAGCCAAGCACTAGAATTAGCCGCGATTTTTGAACAGGCCAGCGGCCAAATAACCGTACTAAATCAAATTGTGGCTAACGAAAAGCAAGCCGCTGTGGTGCGTGATGAACGCTACCTTGCCACCTTTGACACCGTAACCGCCCGATTTAGTGACGTAACTACAGCCATTGCCACTATTGATGAAGCTAATACAGTACGCGATCAAGAATTTGAATCGTTTGTGGCCGATACCATTAGCAGCTTTGATGAAGTCGCTGAAACCTTTGCAAGTCAAAATCAGGCATTCACAACACTTTCGCAAACCTTAACCAGTAAGATTGAAAACGACACCGACCAAGCAAAAAATGAAGCTATCGCCACCGCGCAAGAATACACCCGCACCGCCGTTGGCTACTGTGTTGATGCTGAGGGCAACATTACCAGCGAAAATGATGCTGTAGTCTGTGTTGATCAAGGGGGGTCTTGGGTTCAAGGCCCATTAGCTGAGTACATTTCTAACTTACAAATTAGTGATGGGGAAAGTACTGCCAGCATTAAAGAGTTAAAACAAGTCTTTAAAAAGGTAAACGGTGAGTTAGTGGCCCGTGGCGGCTGGGTACTTGATAACAATGGCCGCGCCGTGAGCGTGGCCGGTTATAACGATGGCGAAACAGGAAATTTAGATTTAGTGGCTGATGTAATACGCCACGGAGTTATGGTCGGTGAGACCTTTGTGCCAACGATATACGTTGATAACACTGATCCGGCTAATCCTGTGCAAACAGTTCGTGGCCGTATGGTGTTAGGTGATGGGTATGCCGTAGAAAGCGAGGGAGATATACGCGCCCAAGATGGTGAAAAAGGCGAACAAGGCGAACAAGGCGAACAAGGCGAAAGTGCCTATACAAACTTAACTAGGTCTACAGAAGAGTGGGTAGTTGGTACGTCAGGGTCGCAAGGATCATTCTCCAAAATAGGACTAGAAAATCATAACAAGGTTATTTCAAGTGAAGGGCCCGAGGGTGTAGTAGAGTCTATTTGGAAGGCAGAAGGTGTTGAGTCAACCACAGGTTCATCAGGGGGGTGGGATAAGACCTTCCAAGTTGATACTACTAAGGCTTATCGCTTCTCGGTGTGGATGAAAGAAGATTCCAATGAACAGCATAGTGTTTATTTAGGTTGTATCCACGCGAAGCATTTAGATAACTCCGACATCAATTTTGCTTACTTTTTTTCAGGGAACTTACCTACTAAAAATAAATGGTATCTAGTTGTTGGCTATTTGCATAGTGCTAGTAAAACAGATAGTACACTTTCTGGATTGTCAGGTGTTTATGACCCTGAGACTGGTGAACTTGTCTCCTCAGGCACGGAATTTAAACAAAGACCTGAGCAGACAACTCAAACGCAAAGAGTCTACAGGTATCATGCTAAAAATGATGCTGCGGCCTACTTCACAAGACCACGTGTAGAGGAAGTAAATGGGGAAGAAATGTCATTAGGCAATCTAATGGGACGCATTCCTAAAGATGGCCAAACACCTCAAATCACCACCAACGCTGATGGGTCGTACACAATTCAAAGTGGTACGAGTTCAATAACCATTAAAGATGGTAATGATGGTGATGACGCCCCAATACCTACAGTTACGGACAATGGCAATGGAACGCATACCATTACTGATGGCAGCGGTAATAGCATTGTGGTTAAGGATGGAAATGACGGATATACCCCCGTTAAAGGTGTTGATTACTTTGATGGTAAAGACGGCAGTTATCACAGCCTGATTTATCAAGCCGCAACCACGATGCCCGCTCAACCTTCGGGTGGCACATTTAATGGCACTACCGAAACGTTCCCAAATGGGTGGCATGATTCGCCTTATTACGTAGAAGGTAAAACAACCTATGTTTCTAAAGTTATTTATAGAGACACAGGCGGCGAAAATTGGTCTCGTGGTTATTGGTCTGCCCCTGCCGAGTATATTATTAAAGGCGAGGACGGCCAAGATGGCAAAGACGGCAAAGATGGGCAGAACGGGCAGAACGGGCAGAACGGGCAGAACGGCCAAGATGGCACCCGTGGCTCGGTACAAATTGAAGTGGCCACAAGTACCGGCGTTTGGTATGACTCAACGGCGAATAACTCCCTGCCAAGTGCGCCGGTTATACATGACCGTGTAACCATTTATAAAGCCAGTGATCCAGCGGTGCAAACAACTAAGCGCTATACCGGCAGTAGTTGGCAATCCTATGTGCTACACGTTCACGGTAGCGCACTGATTGACGATACCGTTGACGCCAAAGTATTACGAGCAGGTACACGTATATCTTCACCTCGTATCGACCTGATAGGTGATAGCTTTATGAAAATAGAGTATGCACCAGGTTTTGGGCCAGATAATGTTTGGTATTGGTATGGCCCTAAGATACTAAGCAATGGTTTGCCTAACTTAGCTGCCCTAACAAAAGCCAATGCCCTCGAATGGAAAGACACGGGTGGCAACGGTTACTTTGGTGGCTCTATTGTGGCCGGTACATACAGCACAGCGCTTACAACCACCGACTTATCAGCAGATGCCTTTGTCGAAATTGGCCCATTTGGCTCAAATGGTGGCGTAATTAATATTGTGTGTTCATTGCAACTTAACTCGATGGCCTCGGGCACAAGCACAAACCCTGCAGGAAAGCCAGGCGATCCCGTATACACCATTCAGCTATCAGAGTTAGTAAATGGCTCATGGGTAGTACGCCAAACGCAAACCTACCACGGCGCGGGCACAATCGTTAATAATGAATATGATCGTGAATCTCGCAAATACCATTGGTTACTAACGCAATCGGCGTCAGGGTCTTTTACCTATACAGACAATAAGCGAACCACTACAGACAGAACGTACAAGCTCGCAATAACAAGCCGGTCAGGCGTAAATATTTACGGCTCATGGCAAAACCCTTCACAAAAACTTTCAATTATTTCACAAGAGGATTAATTATGGCTGAGTATTCTGCCTCACAAATCACGATAGCCAACGGCTCAAAAGCCGTTGTTATAAACAGTGGCGAAAGCCCTGAGAACGTACGCCAAGGGGACTTTTTATTTGTTACAGGAAGTGACCCTGTAGCTATTAATCGCACCTATATTAATGATAACGGTCAACACGTTATTGAGCTAACCAAAAACTGGGGCCAAGGCAACAAGAACAACCAGCCCGCCATTGTGCTACCGAGTACGGCTGAATACAAAACCGTAGCCGATGCCCTTAAAAATGCTAATTTATTGGTGAATGATAACTTTGTGGCCATGCAAGACTGGCAAACAAAAACCGGCACCGTAACGTTTGTAAATATTGATGGCACAACCACCACGGTAAAAACACTCAAGCAAATTGAAAGTGAAGCTCAAGCTCAACTAGACGCTTACCACCCTTACCCATGGGCAATGCGTAAGGTTGAGTTTGAAGCGCGTAGAGCGGCTAATAATGAAAAGTTTGCCGCCAGTGGGTTTGTGCATTTTGGTCAGCATTACTTAAAAACCCCTTACTACAACTATATTGGC
>Ga0207920_1000028_pt1 | contig 19967 bp, 17 predicted proteins | sample DeeseametaMP0204_FD_184218 | JGI IMG/M metagenome (GOLD analysis project Ga0207920, IMG submission 184218) | Marine microbial communities from the Deep Atlantic Ocean - MP0204 (SPAdes) | ecosystem: Environmental > Aquatic > Marine > Oceanic | place: South of Cape Verde, Atlantic Ocean... | reverse complement strand
ATATAAAGTGGTTCTGGAAATAGATAAAGTATTCATAACATCTTTAGCTTTCATATAAAATAATATATAATATAATGATAATTATTTAATACAGTTTAATATAGTTTTTTACCCCTGAATATTCTTTTCCCATAGTATTTTCTACATTTATTTTATGTTGTTTTTTCTCAGCTAAGTAACTCTTTTTAACCATTATATAGTCAATGCGAGTCTTAAACCTGCATGTGAACTCCTTATTTATATCTTCAACATTAGGTATATAAAAAAGTTTTGATAATCTACTTATTACATCAAATCTTACTAATTCCCATTTAGTTAATTTTCTATCACTTTGAACTTCATCAAAATGAACAGGATCACAAAAATCAATTATATTAAGAGAATTTAAATCGCCAACTAAAATATCACATTTATCTATAAATTCTTGAAATTCATCTAATTGTTCCATTCGAGTATCTTCATTTTTATGATCTAAATGAATATTTAGTATTTTCGCACCATTAATCTCAATTAAAAATCCTGATCTTAACTCATTAAATCCAATTTTTACTTTCTTTTCTTCAATCAAAGTAAAAGGTTTTTTAGATAGCACACCATTACCTATAAAATCTTTTGACACTTCACTATAATAATTATATTTGAAATCAGAGTTTTTAGACACATATTCTATCATTGATGGCCTCGCTTCTTGAACAAATATTATATCAAACTCTATTCCATTATTTTGGAGTTCACCTAATAAATTCATCATCTCAATTCCTCTTATATGATAAGTATTAAAAGAAGAAATCTTCATAATTATTCACTTAATTGTAAAAATAAATAAATCAAATTTATATTCATTTATATTTCCAGTTTCTCATCCGAAAAATCAGTATTTTTGAAAGCTTCACGCATTTTAACATATTTTTCTAACATAGCAGTAGTAATATGATTTGGTTTATTTGATGTTTCTATATTTGCTAATTGAACTACATTTGTTATTTCACGGTTATTAAGTTCATAATCAGAAAGTTTGTCAGTGTCAATTCCATCTGCGCCATATCTATTAAGAGCTTCTTTCCATACTTGTTCGCGTCCATCTTTTTTAAGTTCACCATAATGTAATTTAATATGAATTCGACTATCAAAAGCAGGATCAATACTATGATCTCTGTTAGTTGTCAAAAATAAAATACCTGAATAATTCTCCACTAGTCTAAGGAAAACACTAACACAACTATTATAATCAACTGCATAGTCTTTACGTATAGACATAAAAACATCAGCTTCATCAATTAATACACAGCCTTTCCAACTCTCAACTAAGTTAAAAATATGTTGAAGATTTTTATCTATTTCACTTGGTTTAGTACCAAGATCACCAGAACCAACCGAGTAAAGAGGAGCCTCAATCAGCTCCGACACCGCATTTGCTGTGAGTGTTTTACCTGTACCCGGCGGACCACGAAGCAGAAAAAGAAGTCCTTTTTTTTTACCAACAATAAAATCCACTGAATTTGACTTATAAAAATTTTCAGTTAAAGTCACAATATTTTGTTTATATTCCTTTGGCAACACTGTACGTTCCATTGCTGTTTTGTCAAACTGTATCTGACAAAGAGAATCCACAGGTGTTTCGCCCCAACGTTTTAGTTCCATACTATAAATAGGTACAATTGGAAGAGTTTGAGCAAGACGACCATCTTCTACTGTGTCAAGTTGATCTCGGTTATACCATCTATCTGCAGATATTTTTTGATAACCTTCTGCATCTACAACTACACGAGAGTTTAAAGGTATCCTTTTCATACCTCCTTGAATAGGTACAAACATATAACCCAAACAATGGAGGTAAGTTGGTTTTTGAGTTAATTGAAGAAATTTAGTCCCTCTTTCCATTAATTCTGCCATTCTAAATTCGGAATCAAAAACTGGTTTAACAGGGAGATTTTTAATTTTAGTTTTCCCATTAAACATTCCAACCTTAACAGTATGTTCGCAAGGGGTGTATTTCCCTGCTTTAAATGGCGCAAAATAATGGATAGATACTACTATAAATTCATTTCCTAACATATCTTTGGCCATCGTTGTTCTGGATTCACCAAGAAGAGGATAATCACAGTATTCCGTTTCAGCATATGCATATTTATTCATAATCTCATATAGTTGTTGAAATGTTACTTCAGAGTCTTCATTTATTACTTCTGGTACAGGAATATCAAAACCCATTTGATTATTATTTCCTGGAAGTCCACCTACATTAAGTTGTTGAGCTAAATTTTGTAGCATTTCTTCATTTAAACCATTTGCGTTATATCCTTCAGCACTCATAATTATATATTTATTAAGTACATATCTTAATCAATTTTTATAAAGTATAATAAATTAACTTAAATCAACTAGAGTATTATAATCTGTGTTGTTTGTTACAGGATTAGAATGATATTGATTTTCTGTAGATGAAGGATAGAAATTTGTATTGTTTGGTTGCTGATAATTGACCTGTGTTTGATATGGTTGATGTTGTTGATAATGAGTTTGTATTTGGTGTTGAGGATAAGTATTCCAATTCGGAGTATACTGATATTTTGGTACAGGTTCATATTGTGAATTACTCATTGGAGTAAATACATTAGGTGCTGTGGGTGTTATGGGTGCAGTTGGTGTCATTGGTTGTGCCAAATTATTATTTACTTTTGAAAGATATTCTGTAATTAATAGTTTATTCTCTTTTTCAAGTTTGTTTACAATATCTTTATATTTTTTCTTTTCATTTTCTGCCTTAATAATTCGATCATCTAGATTTTTTTTAAATTCCGAAACATTCTCATACTCTTGAGATAAAAGATTAAACTTATCTTCATATCGTGATTCTAGACTAGAAAGCATTTGTTCAAGATTCATATCTCTTCGGGATTTCTCAATTTCCAATTCTTCTTTTGCATTATGAAGTTCACGCTTTAGTTTTCTAACTTCCTCTTCTGCTTCTGAAAGACTTATTATAAGTTGTTCAATATAACCATCTTTATCTGACTGAGATTGCTTATTCATTATAAAAGATTAACTTATTTATAAAATACAATAAATAAATCAATTTTATTATTTGTATAATTTAATTTTAATTTAAGTTGTTACTATATTAATTTTTAGATTAAAATTAAATCTCCTTAAATATATATGAAAAAACAAAACACAAAAAATAATATTAACAACAATGTATTGAGTGATCTATTTAATATACTTAATCAAATTGAGTATTTTATAGAATCAACAACTCTGCTAAATGCAACTTTTAATCTTAATAAAAAAATCATTGATGGAAATACAGAAATTTTTAATATTGGTATTGAAGAATTTTTTGAGTACGACTTTCTTGATCTCAGAAGTGAACTTTTAAATAAAGGATTTCAAATTGAAAATCATTTAGGAGGTTATAAAATTATAGGAAAAAGTATTAAAATTAATGTTTTAGTTTTTAAAGATATTGGAGATAGATTAATTTATAGATACAAAGATTTGTCAGATTATTTCAAAAATTATTATGTGATGAAAAATGATTTATTTCCAATTATTAAATATAAATATCAAAACTGTTTTATGAAAGGCGCAAAAAACCCTTATAACTATTTAGAAAGAGTTTATCGCATTAAACAAAATAAAAATTGACAAATTATTTAAATTTTTAAATCTTATATTATGTCCATTGACTTACAAGAGGATAAAATAGATAATGTAGATATTTATAACTATGATATAGTATATAATCTTAAAATTATCAAAAAAATGATCGATAATAATGTATATTTTATTTTTGATCATGAAGATTCTATATCTAAAATATTATTTAGAACAACTATCTACAAAGATAGAGATATTGCACTAAAAGAATCAATCAATCTAAATAATTTTAAAAAAACAACAGAAAATATATCTTTACCAGAAGCATGTTTAACTATTTTTAGGAATCATTTATTGAGTATTGAAGAAGTAGACTTTTATGAGATAGAAAAAATGTGTCCTGACTTAATAACTGATAAATCAAAAAAAATTAAAATAGAGTATGGATTTTTTTTACAAGATGTAAATTTTGACTATATTAAAAATTATGGAACAAAGATTATTTATGATAATCTTAATAGAATTACTGAAATAAGAGTAAAAGACAAATTTATATCATATGTTAACAGCATTGACGAAATATTAAAAGAAAGTGTATATGATATTATAATGGATGCTATCGATTCTGATGATAATGCAATATTAGATATTTTTACAGCAGTTGGTTTAACTGATGATGATTTAATACATCCTGAACTTATTAGTACTTATGCTTTTTTATGTGGATTTTTATCAAATAGAGAAATTAAAAACAGAGGTTTAAATATAGAAAAAATAAAAGTTTATAATAAAAAATATAAAACTATTATAAACTTGAGTTATTTCAAAGGAATAATTAACTCAGAAAAAAAAGAGTGTTTATTAAAAATAACAGATATTGATTTTGATAAAATAAAAGAAGAGGATTTTAATTTGATATTAATTTCAAGAAATCATTGCAATCTATTTTGGTCATATTTTACTAATTATGAAGAAAAAATTAAAGGTTCTTCAACTGTAAGAGAAAAGATTTTAAAATGTTTTATTAAAAAAAAAATTACGATTAAAGAGTTTTATTCTAAAGAACTACTTGAATATAATTTAGATGATTTTATTAAAACTATGTCGGGTTTTAATGAAGGTATAGATCTTTTAGCTAATTGTGATTTTTTAACAAAAGACGATATACAATGGATTTTATCCGATGATCAAGTTAATATAGAATACAAAATTAGTAGGTTCCCTGTATATAGATCTATAAATAAATATCTTAATATATATGAAAGTTATAACTTGTTTGAATTATGTGAAGAAAATAATATAGATATAATTGAAGATGATGATAATTGGAAAAAAAAAGAGGAAATTTTTAATAAAGCTTCTGGATTTGATTGTAATGATGATAAAATTTTAAAATCAATGTTAGATAATTCAAATAAAAGGTATAAAATAGATATTTTTGAATATGGAAATACTATTAAAAATAATGGATATGAATATCCTATTAAACTAACATTTATAGAAAATGTTTATGTTAATAACACAATAAATAAACACAATTTAAATGAGATATCTTTAAGAGGGAACCTAGCAGGCAGACGTTTTGGAGTATTTTATTTCTTTCTAAAATATAATGATCATTCTGAAGATATGTTCATTTCTGGATTAGAAATTCAGGGTTACTCAAATAATACCCATTATATCACTTTAAAAGAAGATTAAGAGATAATTTAATAATTCACTCAATAAAAATTTATTTATTAGTAATTTTATGGACTCTTTTAAAAGCTGGTTATTTTATAACTTAGTTGTCGTTTTTTGCAAAATATACACCTTTAAACAAAATGTTGCGAAGAAAATTAAACAATTAATGAATAAATAAAATTGATCTTAAAAATAGAAATAGATTAATATCTACATGTTAAAATATAAAGGTCCGCCAAAAAACTATGCAATCGAATCTGTCTATTGTTTACAAGTATGGTCAGACAATCGAAAAATAACTCAGTCCAAAATAAAGTTAGTTCCCAGGAAAAAAAAAATTAAACAAAAAATATCTCTAGAATATGCAGACTATGATGATTCGGGATTTAGGTATATAGAAGGCAATTGTTCTACATACTTTATGAATTTTAATAGGTGGCATTATTTAGATGTTTTTATTTTTGCAGGACAAGGATTATTTAGTATCCCACCTGTAAACTTAATTGATGTTGCTCATCGAAATGGTGTTAAAGTAATTGGTTCCATTATGGCACCTGTTAATCAGCCACAATATACCACTGAATTTGCGTTACTTTTTAAAAAAGATGGAGAGAGATTCCCTATTGGTGATCAACTAATTAAAGTTACAAATCATTATGGTTTTGATGGTTGGTTTATAAATATAGAAGAAGCATTGCCTTCGGGAATTGATTCCAAAACAGTTATCGAATTCTTAATTTACATTAGAGAAGGTTTACAGGAAACAAACATTAATGCTGAAATACATTGGTATGATTCTAATTATGTTTTTGGTTCTTCATCATATGATAACTGTCTTGATAATAATAATAAATCTCTATTTACAGATACTATTACAAATAAAATAGTATCGGATGGTTTCTTTCTAAATTATAATTGGGATTCTAATTTACTCGACACCTCTAGAAAAACTGCTGTTTCTTTGGCAAGAGATAGTTATAGTGTCTATGCCGGTGTATATTTCCCAACTTCTTATACATCTATGTCAAGTTCTATTAAAACATGTTTTTCACATGGTATATCTGTTGGTATTTGGGGTTATGACACCAAACAAATGTCTAATACTCGAGAACAATTTAATACTATTACAAATAACTTTTGGTCTTCACTTCAAGGCATTGCAATACAAAAAGAACAACCAATAAATATTCCATTTGGTTCAAATTTTAGTATTGGTACAGGTGACAGCTTTTGGATTGATGGGCAAAAAATGTCCAATGAAAGTTATGGTCAATTGGCTTCAATGGATTTACTATCTGAACATATTTTATCTTCTAAAAATATAACTATATCCAATGATAAAGTTTATACAGGTGGCAATTCACTTTGTATAAATACAGATATAGGAATAAAAATAGAAATATATAACACAAATTTGAACATTGACAAAAATAGTATTATAGTTTTAGTTTTTGATAGTAACATAGATCTTGAACTATATTTAGATGATCAAAGTTATAAGCCTAAAATAGATCAAATAAATGGTTGGTATAGTTATAGTTTTGAAATAGAAACAAAGCTAAAACCTGTGAACAGTATTGGTATTTTGTTTTTAAATAAAACTACAGTATATTTAGGTCAAATGAAAATAATTTATATTGATCATCAAAATAATAACTATATAGAAAATTTAATGATCAAAGATTTAGATTGGATATACGATGATCAACTCAATATTTTTCCAAGATTTTTGTTAGAATGGGATGATGCAAATAATAGATGTTACGATATATATTATAAAAGACCAGATTTTGGTAACTATTCTTATCTTAAAAGAGTATATCGTAATTCTACATACATCGATAATATTTCTATTAAAGGAAATGTAAAAACAGTGAACAATAAAATTAGTTTTAAAGTAGTGTCTGTTGATAATAGTTTTACTAAGACAGATATCAATAATTCTCCTTCAATTGATCTTGAATGGATTCCACCTTTAAATTATTCCTCTAATATTCCTATTTTTAGTAGTGATTAAAAATTTAAATTTCTAAAGTTTGTTTATATAGAGTCTATATAATGCATTATAAATTTGATAACTATTATAATTCATTTTTAGGTGATAAATTTAATTATCATAAAAATAATAAACAATTTTTAAACAATTTATGTGTTTACTATGATAAAAACTGCTCTAAGTGCATTCAAATTGCAGGTGGCAAAAATATTCTTAAAATAAATAATAAAAAAAAAATTAAAAGAAAGTATGTATTAATTGAATGATTTATTATAAATTTTTAATTTTTAAATTAATCATAATTTTAGACCATTATATGCAATTAATAAAAGTTATTATGTTTAACGTATTTTTTGGTTTTAGTTGACTAATAACAATAAATTGAAACCTCAATAAAAATTGAAGTTAGTGATTATATCTAGTAAATAATTGCTGAGATTCAACACACGTTTTTGCCTGGTTTTGATTTGATACTAGTTTCGTCATGATTCCAAATGCTGAATTTTTGAATTCTATTTTACACAAAGAATTCGCATATTCTTGTCATGATAAAAATATTCATATTAATAGTCAAAAAGAATTTATTGATTCGCCTCATATTTGGATTGCTTACGCTAAGAATAATCCTGGTTTATTTGATGAAAACAATGACAAGTTTTATGAGGATCATAAGAATTATACAGATTATATGTCAGATATAAGTGAGGAAATAAATAAATTTATTAATACAAATATGCATTCAAAAAATGAAAAGGAAGATGATGATATATCTGATTTGATTGATACATTTTTTCATGATGAACTGTATTATGATTTTATTAAAAAAAATGCTGAAAACGATCAGTATTGTGATTATTGTGATTTTATTAATGAGTTTTTTAAACATGAAAATAAAAAAATATGTCAGGATATAAAAGAGGGATTAAAAGATTATATTAATATATATGCAAATACATATGAAGAGGCAGAAGAAATTAATAAATTAATAGATGTATTTTTTGAATGTGAAGTTACAAAAATACCTGTTTCTATTACAAGACATAATAAAAATGAAATTACAGTTTTAGTAGATACCCATTTAGGATTAAAAGAAATGATGGGTCAAAATGTTGTTTCAATTGATTATGATTTACACAGTTTTGTTATTATTTGCACTAAAAAACCACAAGAATTATTTTAAACATAAATTTGATTTGTTTTATTTATATTAAGGAAACAATTTTACTATTTTATAAAAATAATAAATGTCAAATGTGTTAAATTGTTAGAATTCACTATTATTTATTAGGATTTATTTAAAATTCTATTAAAAACATTTATTTCAAACATCTTTAAAAGTTAAAATATTGCATTTATAATATGTCTCAATTATTGCTCTCAAAAATGAAAACATTTATTTAAACATCTTTAAAAAGTTTAAATATTGCATTTATATTATGTCTCAATTATTGCTCTTGAATTCGAAAAACATTTATTTAAACATCTTTAAAAAGTTAAAATATTGCATTTATAATATATCGTAATTATTGCTCTCAAATACGAAAAACATTTATTTAAACATCTTTAAAAAGTTAAAATATTGCATTTATAATATGTCTAAATTATTGCTCTCAAATACGAAAACATTTAATTTATTAGTTAAATAAACATCTTATATATTACTCAAATTTTAAAATTCATAAATTAATCATAATTTAATACCTTCATATGCGATAGATAAAAAGAATAATACGTAAGTATATAATAAAATACAGAAAAATACAAATAATAAAAATGTGTACAGAAATTTCATAAAACTGGGAAAGTTTTGGGATTTTTTATTTCAACACACAATATTTGTGTTGGAAAATTAAAAACTTACTTTTTTTTAATGAGTTTGAAAAAACTTGTACAAAAATTTGCGTAAGGGAAGTAGAATCCGTTTGTACAGTATAATGCACTTTTTATATTAAAAATATACAAAAATAAAAAAAAATTTATGGTAAAAAATTTAAAAACATATAGGTTAAAAACGCAAAAATAATTTTCTATTACTAAAATACAGTATAGAATTTAGTAAAAAAATTTAAAAAAATGCGTAAAATTGGGTTTACTGTCGTTTTGTCATCGTTTACTGTCGTTTTACAGTCGTTTTACAGTCGTTTTTGTCATTTTACTGTCGTTTAAAATTTTAAATTTTTTTCTATATAGTATCATATAATAATCCTATAAAAAGTATTATGAAAACTCAAAATGATAAAAATTATTGCTGTAAAGTGTGCGATTATTACACTCCTGATAGTGGAAATTATCATAGACATTTGAAAACTTCGAAGCATAAGAAAAAGAAATATAGTCAACTACTTCAGGTCGAGATTTCTGACGACGAGTTAGCCAAAATTAGCCAAAGGTTAGCCGATTGTTTGCCAGTGCAAAAAGAGGAAAATAACAAAAGTGAACCTATTAAGGAATTACAAGAATATCCATGTATTCACTGTAATCTGGTTTTTAGACACCGGAGCAGTCTGTCAAAACATAACAAAAAATGTAGTAATAAAATACTGCAAGACACACTGCTTAAGAAAGATTTAGAAATTGCCAAACGTGAGATTGAAATGTTAAAGGAGAAGAACGAGACAGAAATAAAACAACGTACACACCTAGAAAAAGTTTTATTATCTCAAATTGAAAACTATAAAGAGCTCGTTATGGACAGCAAAAAGGGAAATTTATCCAACTCCGGACTCATTTATAAACATTTTGGAGACAATCCACCTCTAGAAAAAGTAGAACCTAAAAAATTAGACGGGTTTATTGGGGAAAATAGTGTATTGATCGACGAAATCATTTGTTATTCTCAACATAAGGTTCTCCATGAATTCCTATCGAAATTTCTTCTTACTATATATAAGAAAAAAAATATTTTAAAACAATCTATATTCTCAACAGATACATCGCGATTAACCTATATGGTAAAAGAACTTTTATTCGATGAAACATCCGAATGGATACTTGATAAAAAAGGCGTAAAAGTAACAAGTCTAATAATCGAACCTGTAACTGAATACGTTAGAGAATTAGTTGTAGATTATTATCATGATATTAAAATTCCTGAAGAACCGACAATAGATGATATAAGAGATTATAATCAAAAAAAAAAAGATGTTATTGAATTACTTAACTTAATAGATGATGGTTTTTTGAATAATCAAATTAATAAGTTTATTTGTCCATATTTATCTATAGACAAAACTAAAGTGAAACAAATAAGTAAAAATAAAAATTTGCCAGGTTTAGATTTTAAAACTAATAAAAAAAAAATTAAAGATTAACTACACCTTTAAGTTTATGAAAATTTCTTTGATGAATTTCATTTGCTTTCTTTTCATATATTAAAAATTCTTCCAAAGCTTCATTGTCGAGTGTTTTAATGAACTCATCTTTTTGAAATTCATCTAACATATAGTATAAACCTATATAAAGTTCAATAAAATCGTAACTAAAACCAAGTTCTTTTTCGTCTTCTTGACCATCCCATAGATCTGCAGATGGTTTTGCTTTTAAAATAGAATTAGGCACTTTTAAAAATTCACCAAGCTTGAATACTTGTGATTTATGTAAATCAGCTATTAATTGAACATCAACAGCTCCATCGCCATATTTGCAGAAATAAGCAAGATATCCATCTTCATCTTTATTACCAGTGCCCATCACAATAGATTTATATCCAAGTCCATTAAGCATTTGTGAAACATAATAATTAACAGGAGTTCTCATATAAGATTTAAGTTGATTCTCAGCAAAAGAAAGTTTATTTTGATCAAATTCAGGAGACACTTTTTTGACAAGATTTAAGAATACATCAGTTTGATCAATTACTTTCAAATCATTTTCATCAGTTAATTCTTTTGATCTATCTAAAGCCCATTTTGAACTACAAATTGGTTGATTGATTGCGACAACTTTTTTAACAACATTTGGATATCTTTTTTGCGCTTCTTTGCAAAGTTTATAAGTAACTGCAGAATCGATACCACCAGAAACAGAAACTATACAGCAATTAAGATTATTATGTTCCATATAATTTTTTAATTTTTCTAGTTTATTTTCGGTCCAAAATTCAGGATCCCAATTTAGACTTATCCTATAAGTATTTAACAGATTATTAAGTTGTTCACTCTGCATAAGTAATATTTTTAATATCTTAAATAAATCAACAATAAATCAACTTTATTTAAAAAACTAAATGAATTATATTTCCTTAGCACATTTCAAACATTTAATGAACAATTTAATTGGTTTATTAATTAAATTTACACCTTTTTTGGCATTTAAATAGTTATATCTCAAGATTAATATACCTATTGATTTTTTATTGATATGTTTAAATCTTAATAATTGATCTTTATTAATATTAATAGCCATATTTTTGAATAGTTCCTTTTTAAAGCCAAATTTTATAGTTTCTAAATAGTTGTCTATATCAATAGGTTTTGAATAATTAATATGTATATTTAAATCATTAATAACTTCCAGTTCAAATCCTTTAATAAAAATATCAATATCTTTTAGATCTTCCTCTTTATCATTATCTAATGTTGAAAAGTATGGTTTTTCCAAACACATTCCATTATCTAATTCAGTTACTGTTATAGAATATAGTTTTGTAGGATTATCAACAAAAAAATTATGTTTTGATACATCTATCAAATTCCCAATAGTAGTAAAATCTGCTTTATGAATATTTATTCCATTATTTTCTTTTAAAAAATTAAAGTTTTGCAGACTATAATAGTCATTATTTTTTAATTTTTGTATTTTTCTAGTATTAAATAAGTCACCAATATTAGTTTTCACTATTTCATATTCATCAGATACTTTTTTTAAATCTTCTAAATTATCATTCCATAATGAAGCATAAGCTTTTTTAACTGCTTCTATTGAAACTTTTCTATATGATATTTCATTTCTTTGTTTTACTCTGTCAATGCATACTTCTAGAGGTGTCGATACTAAATAAGATTTTATATGAAAACCGTTATTTTTTAGTTTTTGTAGATAAGTGATAAAATCTTTATTAGATCCTGTGGCTTCACAAACTATAGACACATTTTTTTCTAATAAAATATCTGTTAATTTAATTCCAATATTACGTGATCTTTTATACAGATCATAAAGTGTATATCCATATTTATCCATATAATCAATATAGTCGTCTGTGCTAACATAATATTTATCTTTATTTTTTGGAATAATTTTAGTTTTAAGAAGAGTTGTTTTACCAGATCCCATTGGTCCAATGACTGCAACAAATTCTTTTTTAGAATAATTACTTAGATCTATATTTGATATTATTTTATTGAGAATTTTTTGATCTGTGAATTCTAAATCACTCATAATATTTAAAAAGTTAAATGTATTGTTTATTACAATTTTTATGATATCTGTATTTGAGAATGGAATAAAAATAATAGATTTAGGAGAAATTAAACTTGAAATAAATGAAAAATCACCAGATCCAAAATTAGAACATTGGGATTTTTATGATATATATGAGACAGCAAGAAATTTCTATGTCACTGATCTTGGATTATGGACAGATTTAGAGGAGGACATTCAAGATTTATTAGATCAAGTTGACCCAAAAGATAATAATTTTAATATTCAGATTCCAAAGTTAAAAATACCTGTTGATATAAATTTAAAGTATTTTAAAGAAGACATATGTTCAGATTTGAACAGAGTTAACATATTTTTAAAAGGTGAATATTGTGGATTTTTTTTATTCACCTTAGAGTCCGATCATTATTTTGAATCAAAAAGGTTTGATTACGATAAAGGTCCTAAAAAACTGTATTCAATATCATATATTATTTTTAAGGATTTTAGAAATAAGGGAATATTAAAAAAAAGTTTAGAGGGTATAATGCCCATTTTAAACAATAATTTTATCTATTTAATTGGATGCAGAGAAGATAATATACCTTCTATAAAAATTATAGAAAAGTATTGTAAAGATAAATTTTGGAGAGTTAATGTGTATTATAAAAAAAAAAAAATTAATAAAGATTTTAAAGAGGAAGCAATAAAAAGGATAAAAAAAAGTAATTATTATATAGATATCCCTTATTATCAGTCTATAGTAAGAGAACTCAACGGAGTTTTAGATTTAGAAAAATTTAGTGAAAAAATCAAAAAAAGTAATAAAATTAATAAAGAACAAATAGATTAAATTAATATTAGTGATAATATATGAATTGATAATTTATTCAACCTATTAGTATTTATTTTTGTAATTAATATATATTAGTATATGAAAGACAAACGATTTGCACTTCTTGTTGGAATCAACTATAGAAAGACATCGTCAGAATTAGCAGGTTGCATTAATGATGTAAAAGATGTTAATAAACTCCTAAAAGATAAATTCAATTATAGAGATTCGAATATTACTATTTTAACAGAAGATGCCACTCCACCAACTAAAGATAATATTATTAAAAATTTAACTAATTTAGTATTAAAAACAGTAAAGGGAGAAGCTGACTCTATTTTTTTTCATTATTCAGGTCATGGATCTTATATAAGAGATATAAATGGAGATGAGAAAGATGGCAGAGATGAAGTATTATGTCCACTTGATTATGAAAAAAAAGGGTTTATAACCGATGATAATCTTAATTCTATTATAAAACTGATGCCAAAAGAAACTAGCTTTTTTGCCCTGTTGGATTGTTGTCATTCAGGAACTATGTTTGACCTTAAATTTAATCATTTGCATGGAGATGAAAGAGTGACAGAAGAAAGAAAAGCTTTAAAAATAGAATCTCATGTTATAGCTTATTCTGGTTGTTTAGACAAACAGACCTCCGCAGATGCATGGATAAATGGTAGGTTTAATGGAGCAATGACAAAATCTTTTTTAGAATCTCTCAAAAAAAATAACTATAATATTACTTATTTTGAATTATTAAAAGATATGAGGAGTTATTTAAATAAAAATAAATATTCTCAGAAACCTCAATTGACTTGTTCTTTAAAATTAGATAAAGATGATTATTTTTGCAAATCTAACAGAAGGACTTTATTTTGGTCTTTTTAAATAAATATTCTTAATTTAGCACTCATTTAGATTGAATAATTACTGTTTTATTTTCTTCTTTTTTAACTTTATTATTTTCATCATTGGAGTTTGTAGTTTTGGAATTCCGACCCCAATCTTCTTCTTTCTTTTTATGTTTATTATACTTATCTTTATTTTTATTGTTGCCATATTTTGAAGGTTTCCCTTTTGGTTTGTCACCTTTTTGATTGTATTTATTTCCTTTATTACCTTTATTGTCTTTATTTTCTTCAAATTTAGTATTATACTTACTAATAGTTGATGCGAAAAGTTCTTCGACATATTTTAGAAGATTATATGAATCATTCGATACTTTATCTAAGACATCAAATACATGAATAGTACCGGCACTTACAAGTCCATTAAAATTCCTTGTATCAGTCTCTTCTGATTTAATTACAGGTTTTTTAGTTTCAGGATCTGTGAATTTGGATTCATGTGTGAATTTACGGCCATATTTTTTCTCTTTAAGATACATTACTTTTTCATCCATAGCAGATACTAATGCAACAATAAAAGCTTTAACTTGTTCATTTGATTTAAGATTTCTTGAATCAAGGGTAAAAGAACTTTTCCATGAACGAGCACGAAAAGATCTATCCATAAACATTGATTCGGCAAGTTGCACTTCAAGAGAGTTATGTGCACCAACATAGAAAAGACTAGAAAGTGAATCCATAAATTTATCTACTGCATCGAAAACTTCAGGAACGTCAAATTCTTCTCCATGTTTCTTATCTTTGGCATCTTCTACTAGACGGCAAAGACGGTTTGCAAGAGCGCCAAGATTAGTGTCTCCAATCTTAAAATTATTTTTGTAACCATAGATGTGAAAAGGATATTTAGATTCACTAACCGGATTGGTTTTAGATTGATCAGTCATTTAATATTAAACTAATAAGAAGATATATATCAATTTTTTAATAAATTAAGCTATAAGCTCTTACAAAAGTAGTATAAAAGCACTATAAATATAATAATAAGTTTCATAGATATATAGTTGGAATAATTATTATTATTATTATTATTAATATAATTTTTAGGTGCATCCAATATGAACACTCTTTTGTTCATATCATTCTTATTAAGTTTAATATTTAATTTATCATCGTAAAACACAACTAATCGATGTTTATTTTTTATTTGTTCCAAAATAAAATCTGTATCAATACAATTGCACTCTTCCAGATGTTTGTATACTTCATGAATTCTCTTATCAATATCTATTTTCCAATCAAAATCTAAACATTTCAATTCTTTATCTGAATTTATAATTATTTTGTTACTTTCACTTGCAAAATATAAACTTATTAATAATTGTTTTTTAAATTTTTTTGTTTTTAAATTTCTATTAGATGTGTCTAATACAGGAACGCAATTATTTAGTGTATATTTTTGGTTATTTAATTTATTGAAATATTTATTTTTTCTGAGATTGAATGCATTTCTAATTAAACCTCTTTCAAAAGGAGTTCTTTTTGAATACTCCACAAGTTCATCTATAAAATATCCTGAATGTTTTCGATTAAGTCTTGACATATATTCTTCAATGAATTTGTTCATTAATTCAGGATGTTTAATAAAATTATTTGAATTTCTTTTAAATGCTATATCAGGAATTTTACTAAAGTTAATTTCAGATAATTTCTTTTGACTCATTAAACTTTCAATTACATTTAGTTTTTTTGATAGTTCTACAATGTTTTTTCTATATAATTGTTTTGCTTTGTTTTTTGGAACTGCAGGAAACATTTTATTAGTTATATTTTCAACAAAATTCAATTCCCGATCTAATGAACTATTTTCCCGTGGCAACCATTTTGCTAAAGTACTAATTTTTTCTCCTTTTTTATGCTTTAAAAGATCATCATTAAATTTATCTATTGTTATTTGATATAATTCATTTCTAAATCTATTTGAAGATGATTCTTTCATTATATTAAACCATCTCTTATAATAACCTTTGAATCTTTTTAATTGATTTATAGTCTTTATTGAATTTGCATAATATCGACTTTGCCATGATTTATAATAGTCTTTATCGTATTTAAGAGACATCAATTTAATTATTACTAAATAAATAAAACCTATTCAATTTTATTAATCTAAAAAAAAAAAATTCTAGAAAATGTTTTTTACTAATACTTAATACAAAAGTATGGAATTTATATGATGTTCAATAAAAATCAATTAATTTGATTATACGGATTGACGTATAAAGGGTCGAATCCCCTTTAATAGTCAAGCGAATATTTCTTATACTTCTACTAGAGTATAAATTATACTTATTTATTTAACATGTAATTCTAATTACAACGTTCTTATAATTATAATTTATAATTATGACAAATGTAATTCTAATACCAATAACTATGGTATTATTTTTTTTTTTTTGTGGTCATGCATAGCAATATACTGCAATATTACAGTATTAAAGTCTAAATAGAAAAACTATTCTATTATGTTCTTTTTTTTTTTATTTGAATAATAATTTAAATCAAATATAATTATGTTATTATCTATAATACTACCTTTTTCTAAATTAATTGAAATTCATTCAATTTAATAAGAAAATAAAAGTTCTTATACTCAAACTAGAGTATGTGTAATAGATACTTTTAATAATACTAAAACAATTACTTTTGTTTAAGGTTATTTATTTATTTGAGATTAAAAAGATTTTTCTGATTAATTTCCTTAACAGAATAAGGACTAAAGTTAAGTTAAACTAATGACAAAATAAAACATTATGGGCGAAGCCCATTAAGTCAGAAAAATCTGAAATTATGCTTTAAGAGAACCTACTCTTAATTTCACAAATTTTGTTTATCTGATCGATGAAAAATTAATGCGAAATGTTTTCTAGTCGATATTAAAGTCTAATAGATGATCTCATCTATATTAGCAAGTTTTTATGTAACATACTAATTTTTATTAAAACTGATCCCTATGACGGTTAAATTATAATTCTTACAGGATTAAATTAAATAATAAATTAATATATAAATCAATTTTTTAGTCATTATCAGAATCAAAAATCATCATCCGAATCATCATCCGAATCATCATCCGAATCATCATCCGAATCATCATCCGAATCATCATCAAAATCATCGTTGTCATCGTTATCGCCATTATCATCGTTATAATTGTTATCGTCATTATTATCATCAAAATCCTTGCTTAAATCAGAATTATTGTGTACAGTGTCTTCAGTTGTAAAACAAGGATTTGTTTCTAATAGTTTTTTTTCTTCTCGAAGTTCTCTTATAGCTTGTTCAAGATTAAGATCTTTATTTAATGACATATCATCTTTTTTAATAGATTGATAACTTAGTTTAAGGTCTTCTAGATCTACTTTGGAAGGTTTAATTGGTTTAGAATTTTTAAGCTTATTGACTGAATTAGGTATGTTTTTGACGACACTATCACTAGAAGTTTCAAGCACATAGTTTAAATGTTCGGCTACATTAAAATCAACGCCGGCTGTGTCAAGACCGAGATCAGATAAATGTTCATTCAAAGTGTAAACTAATTTACCAAGATCCTCACCTTCAACATCGTACATTCTAGAAAGTGATCTTTTAAAAACATGGATAAGTTTTCTGAATCGATTATCTCTGTATTCTTCGTCAATGTCTTTTAATTCAAGAAGGCGACCATAGATTTCTTTTTTGATTTCTTCATAATTTTTTTTATAGTCACCTGTACATGAGATAGTATCACCAAGATAGGTAGCCTGAGCGACAATTGGGATATTTTTAAGAGATTTAAGTTCTTTAACATCTTCATTAATGACCATCATTGCGCATTTATTAATGGATATTTCAAGACCAAAACTTTCGAAAATTTCTTTTATATCAGAAAAGACTTCTTCAAGAGATTCAAAACTATTGCAAGTAATGGCTACATCATCCATATAAGCTAAAGTTAGAACACCATTGCCTTCTTTTTCATCAAACTTATAAGAGTTAGATTTGAAAGAAGTTTTATTAACAAATTCTAAAATATAGTTCATACAAAGGGTAAATAAGAGAGGTGAAAGACTACATCCTTGAAGAAGACCATTGTTCCATTTTCTCAATTCACTTGATTTATTTGAACCAACCACAAAATAGTCAAGTTCATTATAAAAGTTTCTGACATAATCAATAAGTTTCGGATCAACTGAATAATGATTAAGGACATGAAAGACGGCTTTCCTATCTATGTTATCAAAAGCAGATTTAATATCTAAGAATAATACAGAGCATGGTTTTTTATTTTTATTTGCATGTTTAATTACTGATTTTACCTTATAAATTTGCTCAAAAATACCATGACTCAAACCTGGCATACCTGCTTTTTGGACGGTTGTATCAAAAAACTGATTTGCTTTGAGATGACTTGTTAATCTATTATTAAGAATTTTATGAAAGGTATTTAATAGATTAGGAATGGATGTGATTCTACGATAGTTTTTAATATCTGATTCTTCACCTTTATTTTTAAAAAAGAATATGCTTTTACCAACACAAAGACGAGAGTCAAGTTTACCCTCTAACATGTTTCGATAATGATATACTATTTTATCATGCATATAAGAAGGTAAAAATTTAAGACTAGATTTAGTAATACCCATAAAGTCTTTACCACCTGTTTCATTAGATAGAGTATTAATAAGTTCTATTTTAGTAATGGGAGAAGTATCAAAAGGCACAATTACTTTTGGCTTATCACCAAATAGAGAAGGAACATCATCATCATATTTTTTGAGTTCTTCTTTAAAACTAGAAGCTAATTCAAAACTTGCCTGTTTCATTTTTCTTCCATGACTTTTTTTGGCAGTTTTATATGTTTCAGAATCTGTAATAATTTTTGGGAATTTTTCAGAAAGTTTTGAATTAATTTCAAAAAGGTTGCTTGTCAAAAGCCTTGTTTCTAAATTCATATTAGAGAGATAGTTAATAGATTCTTTGCACATTTCGAAATTTGCAAATTTATTATTTTCGCACAACTCCACGAATTGTTTTTTATCCATAGAGTCTAAATTTTTGTAGTCTATTTTTGGTGTTGTTAAATACTCATAGAAAGCAATGAATGGCAATAACAATACATTTATAAGTGACGCTAAAAATCTAAATGGATAGTATAAATTGCTAGAAGCGTATGTGTTCATTTACTCTATTCTAAAAATCATTAATTTGATCAATTTTTTATACTATATCTTTCTTGATATGGACATCTAAACCATATTTTCTTAAATATTTATTAAAATTGTTAAGATTAAAAGGTTTTTCAAGAATTTCATCCATACCTGATGTTAATCCATCTTTAATACTTGAACTTGTAACATCACCAGTTAATCCAAAAATGAGGTTTGAATATTTATTTTCTCGTAGTTGTTTTGTAGTATCATAACCAGATTTTTTAGACATTCTAATATCCATCAATACTATATCTGAATTATTGTTATTAATAAACTTTTCTGCTTCTAAAGGTGATGTAAAACTATGTATATAATCTAAATCATAGCCTAAAATCTCTAAATAATCAACTAAAGATTCAATATTAGATTGAACATCATCAACAATTGTAATATTTAAA
>Ga0207920_1000027_pt1 | contig 20295 bp, 13 predicted proteins | sample DeeseametaMP0204_FD_184218 | JGI IMG/M metagenome (GOLD analysis project Ga0207920, IMG submission 184218) | Marine microbial communities from the Deep Atlantic Ocean - MP0204 (SPAdes) | ecosystem: Environmental > Aquatic > Marine > Oceanic | place: South of Cape Verde, Atlantic Ocean... | reverse complement strand
GTGCGCTCCAGCATCTTCGCCAAGCGTGCAGAGCGATGACGCTCTTCTACCAGCTGCTCGTAGGTCATTTTTGCCGCCCGTGCCTGAAAGCGATCAATACCCGCCTGCATTTGAGCAGTGACAATCACTTTGTTCAGGTCGGCGATTGTCGGTGAGTCTGTCTGAGCGAACTTATCTATTGCACGGTCTTCGTGGTTCTTTTCGAAGTAACGTTTGTCATCTGGTGGCAGGTGCATATGAATCATTCCCTGATATTTTGCTTGAGCAGATAGTACCACGAACAGATAACTTGCCCAGCGTCTCCCCTTGTTCAGAATCTGAACTGACTCGATTCAGTTTTTGGTAATTGAGAGTTAGTTGCTGTTAGATAAAACGTCAGCCTCTGGTGTTTTCGATTCAGTTTCTGAACTGATAGAGCGTTTTACCGTGTTCAGAAACCGAACGCCTTATTAGGTTACCAGCCGACTGGTTATTCGAGGCTGAACTTACGAATAGGTTTAGAAATCGTTTTTTGAGGGATGGGTGGTGTATAATTATACTTGTTATAAGCCATATGTTTCATATACTTAAACATATCTCCTTCGTCTTCACTATCTGAATTATAATGATTTTTTCTCCCTTTTTTAGATTTAGTTGATTTATTATGTTTTTTCACTTCTTCTTTTAAATCTTCTTCGTCTTCCTCCTCCTCTTCTTCCTCTTCTTTTTTTTCCTTCTTTTTTAAATTTTTTTCGACTTCTTCTGTTTGTTGTCTTTCTTTTTCAAGAATATATTTTTCATATTCGGGGTTAGGTTTTTCCTCCATTTCAATAAAATGTTCTAATCTTAATTCAAATACATTTACAGAAGGAATTTCTTTCTTTTGATCTTTATGATATTCTAAAATAGAATCCAATAAGTTAGTGAAATCATTTCTAAATACAGAATAAGAAATATTTTTTTTAGAACTCAGATTTACTGTTAAATGGTCTTTTTTAGAAGTTAACATTGTTTTCTCGTGTATATTATCTTTTTGGAGATTTATAAAAACTTCATTCATCTCTTTATCATTTATATTTAAAGGGATTTTTATTATTGTTTTTGAACCTTCACTCCAATCTCTATAAGTTAATAATAAATCATGGTATTTTGGATAATTATTGATCCATAATGTATCATGGTATCTTGTGCTATTGACATGTGATTTTGATACATTAAAACGAATTCCAAAATTATTAGATTCGCATGGTATCTTATATTTTCTCCCTACAATATGACATATAAGACTCAATTCTAAATAAGTTACTAAAGGATCTAAATTATACTGCTGTGCTACTATAAGATATAAATGTTCATCATGGTCTTGAATTAAATAATTACTTTTTAATGCATCTATATAAATCTGTTTATAATCTGAATTATACTTTGTTTCAGGATATTTTTCAAAAACCCATTCAACAAAGTCATCTATATATTCAGATAATTTTGGATTATTAATTAGTTCACTTATTCTATTAAAACTCGCACTTTTATTTTCACAAATATCAATAGAGTTTATAAGTCCATGATTGTCACATGAGAAAACTACTATATCATTTACTCTCATTACACAGTTCTTTAAAGGTAATTCTAGAGCAGTTATTTTATTTTCATAAATAGTGTCACGAAGATTACCAGATGACACTGCTGATTTATTAAAAGTTTTGTATTTAAAATTAGGATTAGTTTTTGCATAATCTATAAACATTTTCCATATGCCTGCATTTATTTTCCATTTCAAAACAACATCTTTAAATTTGTCATCAAATTTATGATTGAACTTTTGAACAATTGATACTTCTTTAGAACAATTATCATTCTCAATAAGTAAATTTTCTTTCTTAAAAAATAATTTTTTAAATAGATATATTGTCAAAGATAAAAATGGTATTAACCCTTTAATATAATCATTATAAAAATTCTTTAATGATTTTAATTTATTCTTCATAAGAGATGGATCTTTAATATGTTTCTTGATAGACTCGATAAAATCTTTCACTAATGATTGAGATTCTTGTATAAACATTATAAGAAATAAACTTAAAAATGTTTTAAAATTTAAATCTGATGGGTTGGAAATTATATTACTACTTAGTTTTAACATAAAACCTTGCATTATAAGATCATTCATTTTTTCGTAAGGATTTGTATTAAGAACATTTTGAGTATTATGTTGTATAGTATTTGATTCTTGATTTGACATTAAAACTTTTAATTAAATCTTAATAAAAATAAATAAAATATCATCTTTTTGCACTTTTAATCTTCCATATCATCTATTTCTATTATGTTTTTTTTGGTTTTCTTATCTTGTCTGTCCTTTTTTACCGATTTATTTAATTTATCAGTTTTTAGTTTATTTTTTTTTATTTTATTTTTTTTTGTTTTAAGTTTCTGATTCTTAATTAATTTATTCTTATTAAGTTCTTCCTCTTCTTCTCTATATATTCTTGCTAAATGTTTTTGCAAAGTAAAAAAAGAAAATCCTTCCTCATCTTTTGGGTCAGTTGCACTCATAACTTTTTTTTTATCTAAATTAAATAACTTAATAAGTTTATCATCGGGTCTAAATATTCTCTTATCTTTAGGATCATGTAAACCATCAGATGTTATTTTATTATAAATCATTTTTATGACATTATTTCTTATCATAGTTGTGTCCTTTTCTAAATTTAAATATTTAGCTAATTTATCAGGTATTTTTTGTTCTTTCATAAATCCTGTTTTTCTCTTTTCTTTATTGTTATTTTTCAAATAAGCTGTTTTTTTAAGTTCTTGATTATGTGATTTTGTTAACCTTTTTAATTCCAATTTAAGTTGTCTCAATTCGACTGTTATTTTATTTACATTATCAGTTATTTTATCAAATATAGTTACAAATCTACCATCATCTTTTACTTTTTTTATATCTTCTAATTCTGTATTTTCTGTCTCAAAATTCATGTCGTCTTTATCTGTCTCAGGATTATCAACTGTGTCTAAATCATTAATTATATCTATTTCATTGTCTAATTTATTCATTAAACGTCTAGACGAATTATTACCTACAGTCGTAGACACTTTTTTATTTGTAGACGAGTTTGAACCCTTAGTATCAGGCATAATATAATTACTAAATTATATTTTAAATTTAATTAATTGACCAATGAAATTTTAAAATTTAATAAATTCCTATAGTTAATATAAAAACTCTAATTCATAATTTAAAAATTTGATTTTTAAACAACTCATCCGAAATATATAAATTATGACAAGTAATTGGGTACCCCTTTTATACGACAAGTCTTATGATAACATTCACGGTTTTAACGAAGAAAAAACTAAGAAAATAACTGTTGATTCAATTGATGAATCTTATAAAGTAATCAAAGGCAATGATGCGATAGATAGTTTCAATAATGACTGTATGCAAGCATCTTTTTTAATTCCAAATATTGACAATTCCCTCGGTTTTGTAGAAAGATATATTAAAAATAAAATTAAACTAACTGTTGTTTTTATTAATAAAAATAAATTAAAAGATATTATTAAGGAAATAAAAATAGATGGTACAACTAGTAAAAAATATAACATTGAGTTTATTAAACGTTTATGTAAATTTCATATACATTATGATAGAAATTCCAAAGAAGCAGGATTATCTCTAAATCAAAATGTTAAAATAAATGATGAAACATATAAAAAAAATATAAGTGAAACTGTAAATAAACTTATGAATGGTGTTAAATATAATCCTGATGATGCCATTGATGATCCTGTAGATGACGAAGAAAAATTCGAACTTTTGACAACTAAACTTTATGATTACCAAAAATGTTCCATAGGATGGATGGTTGATAAAGAACGAAATCTAGATGTTATTAAATATAATACTCATGAAGAAGCTTTAATAGGAGACATTTATTTTGATCTTATATTGAATGATTTTTTTGAAACAAAAGATAGACCTGAAATAAAATTTTATGGTGGTGGTCTTATTGATGAGGTTGGTCTTGGTAAAACTATTCAATCTGCAACTTTATCATTATTAAATCAACCTAAATATATTTCTCATACAATTGAAGGTCTAAATAGATTCAACTCAAGAGCCACTTTTGTATTATGTCCAAACACTCTTTGTGGTCAATGGAAAAGAGAATTAACAAATAAAATATCAAAAAAATATAATCTCAATATTGTAACTCTTTTAACAAAAAGAGACTATGATAAATATACCTATGAAGATCTATGTGATGCTGATTTTGTAATCGCTTCTTTTAACTACTTATTTAATAACAAAATAGTAAGTGATTGGGTTTCATGTATATCTGTACGTAAGAATTATCTTGAATCTCAAGAATTCCAAGAAAATAAAACTAACGAAATATTAAATAAATTAGCGAATAATTTAATTACTAATCCTATTTATAATATTACAAAAACAAATCCAAATGTTATGCTTATTAAATGGCATAGATTAATTATTGATGAATTTCATGAAATCCATTCAAATGATAAATATAAAGCTGTTCAGAATTTATTACCCTTATTTCAAGCAAATTATAGATGGGTTGTTACAGGAACTCCTTTTATTTCAACAAATAGTATGTTATATATGGTCGATTTTTTGACTAATTATGGTTCAAAAGGTAATAAAGAAATATTATCATCTTTGCCTATTATTGAATATTTATCCAAAAAGTGTTTCAGAAGAAATACTAAAAAGAGTGTAGAACAAGAATATAAACTTCCGCCAATTGAAGAAGAAATCTTGTTGCTTAAATTTACTAAAACAGAGAGAATGATGTATAATGCTTATCTTGCTGATGGTAATAATAACAAATTTTCTCAATATCTTAGACAATTATGTTGTCATCCAAACTTGGCAAATGAAACAAAAGAAGCTCTTATAAACTGTAAAACACTCAAAGATGTTGAAAAAACTATGGTTGATCATTATAAAAAACAAGCCATCAATTCTAAACTTAAACTTATTAAAATAAATACTCGATTAGATAAAAATATTAAGAACATCAATCGATTTTTAACAAAACAACAAGCACGTGTTGTTATTGATATACTTAAAAAAAATGATTATGATGCTGATAAAATAGAAGAAGATGATGATAAAGAAAATATATATATAGAAACTATGAATGATCTCATGATTGATGATCATGATAATAAAGAAATATTAGATAATTCTCATCCAGATCAAATTATTAAAGATAAAATAGATCTGGATGATGGTTTAGAAAAAGAAAAACCAAACAATTTTAAGAAGGAAAAAGATTTTACAGGTGTTTTGGATGAGATACAAGAATCATATGAAATTAAAAAAGGTGGAAAAAAACTTAAACCAGAAAAATACACTGAATTTATTCATAAGTATATTGATATTGCCAAAAATAAATGGAAATATCTTGATCTCATTACTTTAACTAATATGAAAGTTAATAATAAAGAAATACTAAAAATTAGAGATGATCTTATTCAAGAACTCGATGGTAAATTGACATCATGGAGATTTTTTAGCAATGTAGTAACTAGAATTAAAAAAACAGTTACAGTTCAAGATAATAAACCTAAAAAACCATTTTCACTTGAAGACTCAGATTCTGAATCTGACAATGATGATGAAGAGGATGACGAAGAAACATGTGGTGTATGTATGTGTGAAGTTGAAGGTGAAGATGTTGGTGTAAGTAAATGTGGTCATATTTTCTGTTATAACTGTATTAAAACATGGGTTGAAAAACGTAATAATTGTCCATCATGTAGAAAAAATTTAAGTTTATCAGGTGTATATTTAGTATCTTACGAAAAGCCTAAATTGGAAATTACTGATGAAAAACAATTATCAAAACAAGAACTTATTAATGAAGTTGGCACAAAATTAGCAAATCTTATTGAGTATCTTAAAACTAATGATAAACACACTATTATTTTTTCACAATGGGATGATCTTCTTAATAAAGTTGGTGATATACTCAAAAAACATGGAATTCATAATGTGTTCTGTAAAGGTAATGTATTTCAAAGAGATAAAGCTGTTAGAGAATTTAATAGTGATGACAAAATTAAAGTTATTATGTTATCTTCTGAATCAGCCGCTTCTGGTACAAACTTAACAAAAGCTAGTCAGATTATCTTACTTGACCCTGTTTATGGATCTTACACTCATAGAAGAGATACTGAAAATCAAGCAATTGGCAGATCTCATAGATTGGGTCAAAAAAATAAATTAAAAGTTGTCAGATTTATTATTAAAGATTCCGTTGAAGAAGATATTTATAAAATGAATAAAGAAGAAGATAAAAAACATACAAGTCAACGAAAAATTAAAGAAATATCAATTGATGAATAATAATAATATTGCGTTTTAATTTGAAATATTATGATTACATTTTTATTTAAAATACTATAAAAAGAATATAAAATGTTATTTTTATTTGCGTAATTTTAGTAAATTTTTTATCTCTAAAATACTTAGAGAACACTTACTTGAATACAATATGCCAATCTGTATAAGTATTGCTGATGATGAAGCTATAAGTGAATTAGGTAGCAATTTTAGTGATGATACTACCTTAACCAAAAAAAGTTCAAGAACTATATCCTCTAAAAAAAGTTCAAAAAGTTCAAATGCTAGTAAATCCAAATCTAGTAATAGTTATGAAGATTCTGAAGATGATGATGTTATAATTGATGTTAAAGATTTCTCATCTAATGAGGCTTCTAGATATAAAATTTTAGATAAATATTTTAAAAAAATAGATACTATGAAAAAAAATATGATGGTAGATATAATAAATAAAAAATCAGATATATCTCTCAGAATATTAGATAAATTTGTAACTAAATACTGTAGTAAAGTTAATATTTCTTATAAATTAGAAAAAGATAGTGAACATGAGTTTAATGTTCATATAAGTTATAAAGCCCAATTGAAATCTTATAGAAAGAGATTTTTTGATCCTTTCAGAAGAGGTAAGAAATTTTATTATAACTATGACAAAGAAGATAATACTAAAACAACTTTAACTACATTAGGACAACTTAATTTTTTTAAATGGGCTTTTAGTAATAAGATAATTGATTATGTCATTAATCATAAATCAAATATAGTTAAGAATATTAGTAAATGGGACAAAGATAGTATTAAACTAGTAAAAGAACAAAAAGATAAAATAAGAACTAGATCAAATAAATTAATCAAATCTAATAATGTCACCAATAATAATATAACAAGTAAAAATAAAACATCTAACAATTCTGTCAAACCAAATAAATCAAAGGTTACAAGTGAAAAGAATATAAAAACATCTAAAATAGTTCTTAGCTTTGACTAAATACAATTTTGACCATTTAATTTTTCTTTTTTAGTTTTTATTAATTTAAATCTTTATAAATAAATTAATATTAAATTGCACATGTTAAAACATAAGTCATAAATTTATTATTTATTTCCTTTTGTATTAATCATTAATTAATTTTATTTCTAAACATGTCATTCTCATTGAAATTAACAAAGATTTGTTTTCGTTAATATCTCCTATTTTAGATTTAGTTTTTATTAATAATTCCTGAAATTTAGAATAATTAGTTTCTAACATTTTAATAAATTCTTCAGGTCTCGATCCAAAATCTAAATTAGGTCTCAAAAATTTAATAAACTTATCAAGATCTAACATTAGAATAGTCTTAAATATAAAATAACTACATACATCTGTCGTTTGATTAATTTTTATCTTTTCAGGTACAGAATTAGTTATTTCTAAAAGTTTATTCACTTGTATTAATGAAAATTTAATCTCTTTATTTAACATCTTATTAAAATTTGTGTACATGAGTTTTGAACACACATAAATTGTATGAAGTAAAACTGCTAAACTTTCTGTATATATTTCACTAGGATTGCAATAACCTGTTAATTGAATTTTAGATCTTAAGTAATCTTCTATTTTCTTTGAATCTTGTATAAATTTAATATCTATTTCTAAAAAATGGATTAATTCGTGAATTAATACTTTGTAAAATTCTTCTTTTCTCCACATATTTATATATCTACCTTTGTAACTTGATCCTGAGTTGACATATATAGGTTTAAAAACTATTTCTGAGTCTACAAAATTTTTATAATTGTCATAATCGTATATTTTCTTTTTAAAATCAGTCATACCAAATACTAAAACTAGTTTTTTATTTACTTTTCCTGTTAATACTCTTAATATATTTGCAACCTTATATACTTCTTCTAAATCTAATTTTTCTTTTGATTCTTCTTTTTCAAAACAATGTATATCTATGTTATTATGAGAAACCTTTCTGGATACTAAATTATGTTTTTCTAAATTAATTAAAACATTAATTGGAATAAAAGGATTATCATATAAAAGTCTATTCAAAAATTTATCTCCTCTATCTAATTTTAAACAATTAAATAAATTTATATTCGTTTGATTTTTTATAATCCAATCCATTAATTGTTTTTGATTTAGATCTTCAATCTCTTTAAATTTTGGATCACACTCAATTAATTTTTTTTTATTATTTTTAATATCTTCCAGTAAAGTTGTTTGTTTTTTTGGTATTTTAGTTTTTTTTATTTCTAAATTAGTTTTTTTAGTATTTAAAAATACTTTATAAAATTGAAATAATCTATCAACACTTTGTTTTGATAAAAATGTATTCAGTTCTTTATCAGATAATTTTTTCATTAATTTTAAAAAAGATAGAGTATCGGTGCAAACACTGATATGCTTCATATAAAATTAAAAAGAAATTATTTTACCAAATATTTTATTTTATTTTTTAATTCAGAATATTGTTTATAAGTCGTCCCATCTATATCTTTGACTTTGAAGTCAATGTATAAATCTCCTCTTTGAAATTTAATATCTGATAATTTCCCATCATAATTATCTTCTATAAAAAATAAACCTTTGTTTTCTATTATTTCAATAGTATCTCTGTGTAAAAAAGAGTCTATTTTTTTTTTTATTATTACTTTATTTGGAAGCTTTAGATCTAATTCAAAACCATAAATATAATCATGAATGTCTATTAACTCTTCGACTATTATATCTTTATCTTTTATTTTTATTGTTGGTGATGATAGTATATTTACTTCTATTATAAAAGGGATTTTATCTTTGAGAAAAGAGTATTCACCTTCAACTACAGGTACAATATAACTATCATCTTTAGTTGTATATTTATAAAACTTCTTATTATAAGCTTCATCTACATCTAAAATAATAGACACTTTATTTATTTTATTAACTTGATTATTTTCTTTATCTTCATTTTCTTTGTTTGTTGAAAATTTAGTAGATTTTGAAAATTTACTTTTAGTTGGATCAAAATAAAAAAAGAAATCTAGTAACTTATCAAATTCCACATCTTTATAAATAAATAGTTTAAAAAATTTAGTTATTAAATCATACTTCTTTTTTTGTTGATCTATATTTAAACTGTCATATTCTCTCTTTTTAATAGGATCTGATAATATACCATACGCTACATTAATCTCTTTGCATACATCTTCATCTCCACCATGGTCGGGATGGTGTTTTCTCATTAAATGTTTATAAGAAGTTTTTATCTGTTCAGGTGATGCGGTACTATCGATTTCTAAAACAGAGTATAGATTTTTCATATAAAACAATAGATTGAGTAGGTTTTAAGTTAAAATATATACGTTTCTTTTTATTTGTTAATATATTCACTTTAGTATAACATAGGTATGAACAATCCAAATAATGCCCTATTAAATAACTTTTATAGACATCAACAAATGAATATACCTTTTCAACAAAATAACTTATTGAGAAATAATCCTGCATTAATGGCAAATATGCAATACCAAAAATCACAACAGATGCAACAAATGAAAATGATGCAAATGCAACAAAATATGCAAAGAATGAAAATGCAACAAGAGTTAAAAAAAAAAGAAAAAGAACATTTAAATAAAATCCAAAATTTAAATAAATTTGATAAAGCAGATTTTACAAAAGCTATTATACAACCTGAAGAAAGCAAGTTGACAAAAAAAGAAAAAGACGATATTGATATTAATTATAAAGAGCTTGATAATCAATATGGAAATGAAGAAAAATATAAAAAAAATCTCAAAAAGTATTGGGATAAGAGAACTAATCAACCATACAAAAATATTCTTAAAGATGAAGATTACACAAAAAATTTTAAAAAAAAAGACGATCTTATTGTTCATAAGGTTACAGATTTAGATAAAGATGCTGAAAAATTAGAACTTGAATTTCAAGATAAAGATGATGATCGAGAGAAACATGATGGTGAATTGAAAATGATATATTCAACTTCAAAAGAGGCTGAAAATAAAAAAAAATTCGAATATAATAATGTTTATAAATTTAGAATGAAATATGACCCTAAAGATCATGAAGGGAAAAAACAAGATAAAATAGATTATTATAAAAAAGAACAGAAAAAACTGGAAAAAGGAAACAAAAAATTCAATGAAGTTATTGAGCATCTTGTTAACAACTCACTCTTCAATAAAGATCAACTTGAAAACCTCGGTATTACTACTCAAGATGATGAAATTAATGTCGATATGAATAAAATCGAACAAGTTGATAAAGAACTAAAAGAACATTATGGTGAAGAATATGATAAACTAATGAGAGAATTAGACGATGATGATAAAGAAGAAATTGAACTAGATAAAAAAGAAGAAGAAAGAAGACAACGAAGAGAAAATAAAAAGAAAACTAAAACAAACAAATCTAATATTTCAACTGAAGATAAAGTAATTCTTAAAAAGAAAATAATTGATACAAAATCTGATGAACCTATTAAAAAGAAAAAAGCCACAGCTGTTATTAAGAAAAAAGCTAAAAAGAATTAATGCGTTAGATTATTTTTAATAATTAATAGTATTTTTTATATGGAGATTAAATCTGTTGTTGATGATATCGATAATGAAGATGTTGATATTGAAAAATTCTTTGAACTTGATATTGATGATGATTCCGATTCTGATTCTGATTCTGATTCTGAACAAAAATTAGAAAATGATCCTGAAGAAGATATTATTATTGGTATTGATCTTGGCACAACCAATTCTGCTGTTTGTATTATCAAAGATAACAACTATGAAATTATACCTGATGAATATGGAAATAGAACAGTTCCTAGTATAGTAAGTTTTTCTAATATTTCTAAGTATGTTGGATATGATGCTAAAAACCAATTAGAAATCTCCCCTGAAAATAGTTATTATGAGGTTAAAAGATTAATCGGTAAAAAATTTGATGATACAGGTGTGCAAAACGATATACCTCTTTTAACTTATGAAATAGAAAAAGACGTCAAAAATAATATATTATTGAAATCATCTTCAAAAAAAACTAAAAAATATATTTCGCCTGAAGAAATATCCTCACATATTTTGAGAAAATTAAAAGATATGGCTTGTGAATATTTAAAAAAACCTGTAAAAAAAGCTGTTATTACAGTTCCGGCTTATTTTAATGATTCTCAAAGAGAAGCTACTAAAGATGCTGCTAGAATCGCAGGATTGGAGTGTATTCGAATTATTAATGAACCAACTGCAGCAGCGTTAATGTATGGTTTACATCATCGAACTAGAGACATTTCTGGAGATACTAATATTTTAGTTTATGATTTAGGTGGTGGTACATTAGATTGTTCAGTATTATGTATATCTGAAGGTATTTTTGAAGTTTTAGCTTCAACCGGAAATACACATTTAGGAGGTGCTGATTTTGATAAAGCCATTATGAGATACATTATTTCATGGTTTAAACATAAATACAAAATTGATAAATTAAATGATGTTCCTTCAATCTCCGTACAAAAATTAAGAAAAGCATGTGAAAGAGCTAAAAAACTCCTATCTACTAAAGACTCAACAACCATTGCCGTAAAAGACTTCTATCAAGATAAAAACATTTTTTTTAAACTAGACCGTAAAACTTTTTATAAGATATGTAAAGATCTTTTCATTTTATGTCTTAAGCCTGTTGAAGATGTTCTAAATTCAGCTAATTTGGATAGAGATGATATTGATGAAATTATATTAGTTGGTGGTGCTACTCGGATGAACCAAATTAGAGATAATTTATCTAATTTTTTTGGTGGTAAACAACCTAATATGTCTGTTGATCCGGATGAAGTTGTTGCAGCGGGTGCCGCTGTTCAGGCCCACATTATTCAGTCTGCAAATGACCCTTTTTCAGATACTGTTTTGCTTTTAGATATATTACCTCTATCTTTAGGAATAGAAACCATTGGTGGAGAAATGACAACTTTAATACCTCGAAACACTCGTATCCCTTGTAGAAAAACCAAAAAATTTACAACTGATGATGATGATCAAACTGCTGTTACTATTAAAGTTTTTGAAGGTGAAAGAAAATTAACTCAAGATAATTTTAAAATTGCTGAATTTGATCTATCTGGTCTTGAACCTGCTCCTAGAGGAGTTGCAAAAATAGATATCACTTTTTCTATTGATGTAAATGGCATTATACATATGACTGCTTTGGATAAAAGAAATGAAGAAAATAAAAATAGCTGTTTAGTTAAATGTAATAAAGGACGATTAACATCTGCAGATATTGATAAATTAGTTGAAGAAGCTAACAATAATGATATGAAAGATAAATATAATAGAGCTATTAAACGCTTGAGATACGATATAGATGATCTTTGCAATAATGTGTTAACCAACTTAAAAAATGACGAGTTTAAATTAAAAAAGAACGATGTTGAGATGATTATTTTAGACATCACTAAGGTTCTTGAATGGCTAAAAAAGGTTGATAATGATGATAGTAACGAAGGCAAAATTGATAAGAAAAAAAAAAATAATTATGAAAAAGTTGTTAAACGACTTAATAAAAGATATGGCACACTTATATTAAAACTTAATAATGATGAAGAAAATGTAAAAGCTGAAGGATCAACTATTAATGCTACTTCTGTATATGGAAATGAAGATGATGAAAATGATGAAGAGAAAAAAGTTTTTGAAGAAATTGAAGATGATGAATTTGGTTTTACTAAAGATGAAGATGAAGAACAAAGAAAAAAAATAAAAGAGTTAAGATTAGTTCTCACAGACACTTGTAATTCTGTTTTTGATATATTATATTCTGGATCATTAAATATTGATAAAGATGAAATATGTAAACTTAAAGATCATATTGATGATACTTTATTATGGACTCATGTTAAACAAAAAATAAAAATTGACGAATATGAAGAAAAAATTAATGAAATTAATAAACTTTGCAATGAACTTGTCGAAACAAAATCCAATGATTTATTTAAAGATGATGAAACTTTTGATAATAATAATAAAGGTGAACTTGAAAAACTATGTTACGCTATTAAAAGTAGTATAAATACAAATATGTTTAATTTAGAAAAAGGAAAAATAGAGGATCTTAGTGAGTATATAGATAATTGTTTAGAATATATTTTAAATAAAGAGTTAGAAAGGGAAAAACAAGTTATATCTCTTACTAATAAAATGGATATTTATATTAATAAAGTTCTGTATATTCAAAACCTTTATCACGATTTTTTTAATGATGCATTAAAATTAGATTATAATTTGACAAGCAGTGAATTGAAAAATCTTGACAAAGAAATTGATGAAGAATGTAAACTAAGAGTTGATAATGTTAACTTAATGTGCAATGATCTTTATAATAGTATGATGAGTATTAATCTTAATTTTGGTAAAATTATTGATGATGTTGATCCAGATAATAATAAAGATAATAATAAAGATGATAATGAAGAAATTTTAACAAAGAAAACAGAAGGTGATAGTATCGCTGATCTTATTAAAAAACAACAACAACAAAAAACTTAATAATAATATCAAAAAATTGATAAAACATATTAATTAATTAATACTATCTATGGCCATTGTCCGTTTTTGCACTCGTATTGAAAGCATCCCTTTTGATGCAACTGAAGTTGTTACTTTAAGGGGTCCAACAGGAAGTATTAATGAAAATACTAATTTACCTTATATATGGAGATTTGTCCTTTTTAACAAGGAAAGTAATAATTCATTACCTGAATTTAAAATAGAAAAAAAACTTAAAAATTGTCATAAACGTATTTATAATATGATTACAGGTGATTATGAAGAGAGATTAGATTTTATAAAACTTTTCCCTCATAAATCTTTAGAAGAGTTAGCAAAAGAATTTGATGACGAATGGAAATTTGTAGATTTAAATTCTTATGTCGCAAACTTTCATAATTTCTCTTATAAAGTCTATTGTAATAATATGGATAAGTATGAATCTTCTCTTAAAACAGATTTTGAAATTAAACAAGAGAAAGTTGCCGAGCAAGATCGTTTAGTGCGTAAAAATGTTGAACTAAGACTCGCTCAATTACAAGAGTTTGAGGATGATTTATCTGATGATAATGATGATGATTTTTAATCTTAATTTAAAAAATATTATGTTTTTATTTAATTTTCTTAAAAAACCTTAAAATTAGTTTTACTTTATAAAGTTCATATTGTTGCATTTACAATAGATGTTTTGATATATTATATTTAATTTATGAGAAAATTTGGAAATCCCTAATATGACTAAAAATAGATTATCATTATTAGTTCAATAAATATGATGTTATTTTAGAAAATTCTTAAAATTAGTTTTGTTTTATGAAGTTAATATTATTGCATTTATAATAGATGTTTTAATATATTATGTTTGATTTATGAAAAATTTGGAAATCCCTAATATGGCTAAAAATAGATTATTATTATTAGTTCGATAAATATGATGTTATTTTAGAAAATTCTTAAAATTAGTTTTGTTTTATGAAGTTAATATTATTGCATTTATAATAGATGTTTTGATATATTATGTTTAATTTATGAGAAAATTTGGAAATCCCTAATATTACTAAAAATAGATTATTATTATTCTAATAAGTATTATGAAATTTTCTTAAAAACCTTAAAATTAGTTTTGTTTTATGAAGTTAATATTATTGCATTTATAATAGATGTTTTAATATATTATGTTTGATTTATGAAAAATTTGGAAATCCCTAATATGACTAAAAATAGATTATCATTATTAGTTCAATAAATATGATGTTATTTTAGTAAATTCTTAAAATTAGTTTTGTTTTATGAAGTTAATATTATTGCATTTATAATAGATGTTTTGATATATTATGTTTAATTTATGAAAAATTTGGAAATCCCTAATATGGCTAAAAATAGATTATTATTATTAGTTCGATAAATATGACGTTATTTTAGTAAACCTTGAAATGATTAAAATTAGTCTTACTTCATAAAGTTAATATTATTGCATTTATAACAGATGTTTTGATATATTATGTTTAATTTATGAGAAAATTTGGAAATCCCTAATATGGCTAAAAATAGATTATCATTATTAGTTCAATAAATATGATGTTATTTTAGTTAACCTTGAAATGATTAAAAATAGATTATTATTATTCTAACAAGTATTATGAAATTTTCTTAAAAACCTTAAAATTGGTTTTACTTCATAAAGTTAATATTATTGCATTTATAACAGATGTTTTGATATATTATGTTTAATTTATGAGAAAATTTGGAAATCCCTAATATGAATAAAAATAGATTATCATTATTAGTTCAATAAATATGATGTTATTTTAGAAACTTCTTAAAATTAGTTTTGTTTTATGAAGTTAATATTATTGCATTTACAATAGATGTTTTAATATATTATGTTTAATTTATGAGAAAATTTGGAAATCCCTAATATGACTAAAAATAGATTATCATTATTAGTTCAATAAATATGATGTTATTTTAGTAAACCTTAAAATTAGTTTTATTTTTAAAATATATTTATATAACTACGTCTAAGACAGTTAAAACGTATGTTAAAATATATAACTATGTCTAAGACCCCTTAAAAATGGTTTTGTTTTAAAATATATATTTATATAACTACGTCTAAGACAGTTAAAACGTATGTTAAAATTATAAACTGTGTCTAAGACTATTAAAACTAACATAAATGTGTACACATTTTTTTAAAAATCAAAATTCTAGGGAGATTTTAGGTTTGTCTACACAAAATTTGTGTAATGAAATTAAAATATAACTTTTTTTTTGTAATATATAAAAAAGTGTGCAAAAAAAATTTGTATAAAAAAAACATAATTAATTATTATACAGTTATACTTTTTAACGGTATAAAATAGGGGAAAAATTAAGATTTTAAAAAAAATATATTTTTAAGAAAAGTGTTTTAATCGTGTCTAAGGATGGTAAAATAGCTTTTTAAAAAAAATATAAATTTGATAAGTGTTGTAGATGTGTTGTCGTTTTGTTGTCGTTTTGTTGTCGTTTTGTTGTCGTTGTTGTCGTTGAACAAATACAAAAACTCGTTTTAAAAAACTGATTTTTAACCTATAGAAAGTATATAGGATGAAAATATTTTCGTGTGAATTATGCAATTATTCAACCGAAGATAGAAGCAACTTTTATCGACATAAAACGACAACAACACATTTGAGAAAAGTACAACAATTGGACATGACAAAAATCCCACGACACCGCGACGATACCACGACGACACCGAATAATCTATTTTTTTCGGAAGAAATGAGTGACAGCAACGCAAGTCCTAAAAATGACACCAATAAAAAGCACTGTTTTTATTGTGACACTTCATTTTCAAGATTGTCAAGTTTAACAAGACATCAAAAAGTTTGTGAAAAGAAAAAGGCATTAGAAAATAAACTTAAAATTGAGGTTGAGAAACTTAGAATTGAGAATGAGAAATTAAGAACTTACCAAAAACATACTATAGAAAAGGAAAAAATGTATAAAGATCAAGCAATATTTTTTAAGACAATGTTAGCAGAATCTGGTAGTTCTAGCAAACCTTCAATGGGAAGTTTACTATATAAACATTGTGATAATGCTCCAGTTATGAAGGCAATAGACGGAGAAAAAATAGAATGTTTAGAAAAGACCAGAAAACGTCTTGTAGAAGATTTTTTATTAGAGTTTCGTCATAAAACTCTTCACGAGAAACTAAGTGCATTTATAATCAAGGAATTTACAAAGGATGATATAACATGTCAATCTATATTTAATACAGATACAACTAGGTTCTCTTATATTATTCGAGAATTAATTTTAGACGATACAAGCGAATGGGTACCCGATAAAAATGGTGTAAAAGCAACTAAGTACATGATTACTCCTTTATTAATATATATAAGAGAACTTTTAAATGAACATCAATATAATAATATTACTCCAAGATACCGGCAAGAGAATATGGACATAGATACGATGGAAGCATTAATAACAGAGGGTAAAACAATAATTGAGCTATTAAATGAACTAGATGATGGGATAATGTCAAAAAAAATATTAAGATTTATTGGTCCATATTTTAAATTTGACAAAAATAAATTAAAAGCAATAATTGGTAAACCTAAAAAGACTTTACCAAATAAAAAAATAAATAAAACTCGCAAACTGAATTAACTCAAATTTTGTAATATAGTTTCAAGATATTTATTTGAAGATTGATGAAAAATTTCAGAATCAATAATTCTTTTATATTCTTTATCAATGTTTTTTTCTATTTTTAGTTCAATATTTTCAACCTCTTTATGAGTGGTTTCTAATTTTTGAAAGTCTTCCATACTCTTTTTGATATTATTTATATTTGTGGGATTATCAACAGTATCATTAATTTGGTTATTATATATTCCAGAACTGTGTATAATATTATTAGTATTTATTTTTCTAATTTGTAAAGGTTTATCCATAATTAAATAGCGATAATTTTTTCAGAATCTGACTCAACATTAATATTAACAGACTCTTCTTCACTTTTAAAATATTTTTTAGTTTTTTTTTCAGCGCTATCTATATTGTTTATATTTTTATCTGTATTATTTTTGTCACCATCTAAAGTAACTGATTTTATATAATTTTCAGTATCTTTTTTAGAATCATATGATAGAGTTGATGAATTAGCACCACCTAATTGAGGTTGAGGTTTATATTTAATTGCTTCTTTAATTTCAACAATATCTCTATTTCTTTCTTCATTAATAGATTTTAATTTGTCAACTAAATTAAGTATATTTTCATTTTGTTGTTTTAATAAAACCATATTATCAGTTAATTTATTAATAGTTGTATTTCTAAGATCTCTGCACATATTTAAAGTTGTTTCCATTCTTTTAATATTTTTATTAGCTTCATTAATTTCTTTTTTAACCCAACTGTCTATTCTGCTACAAATATAAGTGGAGTATTTAATAATATTTTTGGATAGGTCCGAATCTTTGTTTATTTTAATAGAAGCCATTGAAAGAATTTTTAGAGTATGAATGAGTAGTTTATACATTACTTCTTGAATTTTATGTTTTACCATTTTCTTTTTTTCATTAGGATAAAGATTAAGCACAGAATCAAGATGTTCTTTTTCGAAAGATTCTAATGAAGAGTTAAGTTTAATTAATATTGATATATTCCCCATAAAGGGCGATTCTGTAAAATCATATAAAATTGTTTCACCTTTTATATTTTTTAAAATCATTTTATTAATAATTTCTATACCATTTATATAGTCTGCACCAGAGTCGCCCATAAAATTAATATCAATGGTACTACCCGAAAGTTTAATGATATGTTTAGGTTTAAAACATCCAATAAATTCTTTATTTTTATTAAAAATATTAAATTCATTGCTCTCTTTGTCAAACTCAATCATAGTATCATAATTTGTATTATCAAAAATATCTGATTCGGTTTTTTCAACTTTGACAAACATTTTAGGTCGTTCTAATTCTAAATTTTTAGTAGATACCTGTTTATTTTCTTTTAGATTATTAATATTATTATCTTTATTATGAAACAAAGGTTTTTCTGTTTTATTAAAAATTGCTAAATTATCTCCAGTTTTTGGATCAACTAAATCCCTTTTAATAAAAATATTTTGATTCAAGTTAGGATTGTCATTATGATCAATATTATCTTCAGTATATTTCCTAACAGAAGTTGTACTTAACATCTATATAATAGATCCGATAGAAAAATATCAACTCTCAATGCACATAATATTATTTGTATATCTTATATCAACTCAAATCTTTATAAATAAAAATTTTATTATTAGATAACTAATAAGCTATCTGATAACTTTAAAAGATTTTAATAAATAACTATTTAGTTTTTAGCAGGAGCCTTTTTGACAGGAGCTTTCTTTGCAGGAGCTTTCTTTGCAGGAGCTTTCTTTGCAGGAGCCTTTTTGACAGGAGCTTTCTTAACAGGAGCTTTCTTAATAGGAGCTTTCTTTGCAGGTGCTTTTTTAGCGCCCGCATTTTGTGGTTTGGCAGGATTTTTCTTTAAAACATTGTTGTATTTGTATTCAATTTCTTTACCTTCAATTTTGACAACCATTGGATTATTGAGTTCTACTCTTTCACCAACGTAATTATAAGTTTTATGTCTACTATTTCGGGTACATTCTACGATACTAAATTCAATTTTGCCGGATGGCCCTTTTCCACCACCTGTTTGTTTTTTAAGAAGAGAAGTGAAAGCCTTATTTGCGGCTTGCTTAGGTTTGTGACCCGCGAATCTTCCTTCTGTATTTCCATCTGCGTCAACAATTTGGAAAAATCTTTTCTTAGAGTCTACATTCTCTTCATCAACAACAGGTTGTTTAGCAACAACTTCCTTTTTTGGTTTAGGAGTATTTTTTGGTGTGGCTTTTTGGTTAACTTTTCTTGGTCTTTGAACTGGCATATATACTTTAAATAATAATAATATTGAAAAGAAACGAACGTTTAAATAAATTTTATTATTTATTGTATTTATTTAAGCCATATTATATGTTATTTTCTTTTCTATACTATTTTTTAAAAATCAATACTAAAATAAGATAATTAATGAGTTTAAATTTATTATTTTGTAAGTCTTAATAGAACTATTTTTTTAATTTGTATAGTATAAAATGTCAGCCATTTCTTTGAAAGACTATAAAATCAGCAATCTCCAAAACGAGTATAATTCTCTTTCTAATATTCTTTATAACACTGAAAAACATATTGAAAGATTATATACAGATGGAGTATTTAGTTTATACAATAGGAACGTATATTTCAAAACTCTAAATGATATATTGCGTAATATGAATACAAGGTATAATAAATACATGACTGACACTTGTGGAACAGACTCAGAAACAGAAGATTTTTCGGAGT
>Ga0207920_1000025_pt1 | contig 21489 bp, 21 predicted proteins | sample DeeseametaMP0204_FD_184218 | JGI IMG/M metagenome (GOLD analysis project Ga0207920, IMG submission 184218) | Marine microbial communities from the Deep Atlantic Ocean - MP0204 (SPAdes) | ecosystem: Environmental > Aquatic > Marine > Oceanic | place: South of Cape Verde, Atlantic Ocean... | reverse complement strand
CAATCAATGATGATGAGGCTTTGGCTGAATTACATGACTTGGTTCAGCAAATTAACGTTAAAGAAAAAATGGTATTTCGTGCAAATCATGGCTCTAATGCATATAATATTGGTGGCATTTTCCCTGATGAAAAAGACGAAATGCTTAAAAAAATATCTTGGCTAAAAGAGCATCCCGAAAATGTTAGACCAGAAGGGTTTAGAGCTTTCTAAAAATTAAATTTTTTCTAGTAATGGTTTCAAGTGTTCAGGCAAATCTGGTAATTCAGTGTGACTCTGATTATTTTGTAAAATTTCAGGACCAACTCTGCGCACACGCTGTGTTCCAATAAGAGTATCGAGATTACGTAGGATATCTTTTTCTGGCAAAACATTTTTTAGTTTTTCAATCAATTCTTCTTCTTTTTCATATTTTTGAATTGCATATTGAATTAACGTCATTTTATCATTTGTAGATAATTCACTCAATTTAATATCCTTAATGACACCAGACTAAAAAATATTCGAATTTAATATGGGTCCACAGGGATTTGAACCCTGGATTTTCGCCGTGTAAGGGCGACGTCATAACCGACCTGGACCATGGACCCAGCAAATTTCCTCGTTGAAAACCATTTAAACTTTGAGAAGTTATTTTTTGATTAGAACTGGTAGCAAGTCAGCATAAAAAATAACAAAATCAAACTAACGAATAATAGTGCAAGTTTTTCTTATCAAATAATGAATTCAGTAGTAATTGCAAAATTTGGCGGAAGTGCAATTGGGGTTGATGGAATATCCATACCGATAATAATTCAAAGGATCAACTCTCTAAGTAAGGATGCCAAAGTGGTAGCTGTTTTTTCAGCTCCCTTAACTGTTGTAGAAGGAAAACCTACATCGTTAACGGATGTTGCGCTAGAGCTTGGAAAAAGAGCTGAAGAGGGAAAGACGTCTGATTTAATTATTTTAAGAAAAACATATGAAAAAATATTGGAACTAGTGAGTTCGGAATTTCAAGACAAGTGTAGAATGATAATTGATGATGATTTGGATAAAGTTAGGATTGAATTAGAAAAAGCCATGGAAAAAAAGGAATTTTCTGATGAAACTCGTTCTAAAACTTTAGCATATTCTGGCGAAATTTTAATGTCATATGTAATGGATTACATCTTAAAGAGTCAGGGAATTAAATCAGAAGCTGTAAAATTAGAAAATTGGCCGATAATAACTGATAGCAATATTGAATCTACAAACTTTATCGCCTCAGAATCCAATAAAAGAGTTGAACATCTTGAAAAATTACTTGAGCAAAACCAAGTAATTACAATTGGAGGTTTTATTGGTCGAACTGCAGATGGAATTATAACAACATTTGAGAGGGGAGGCTCTGACAGAACAGCTGCAGACTTGGGAATTTTGCTGCATAAGAAGTTTGACGTAAAAATTGATTTGGAAAAGGATAGTTCTGTTGTTTCTGCGGATCCTAGAATTGTAAAAGAAGGACTGACAGAAGTACACAGTATTTCATATAACGAGGCAAGATTGGCTGGAATGTTTGGAATGAATATACTAGACCCTGTTGCCATTAAAGAAATTTTAGAAAATGGTGCTTCTCTGCCGATTGTTATCACAGATATGAGAAATCCTGAAAAAACTACAACAGTTGAAAGAAAAATAACTAATAGGGATGGTCATCCGATTAAAATCATTACTGGAAAAAAGAATTGTGCAATTTTAAGAATAGAGGATGAGTTTGTACACAAATTATTAGAGTCACTTGAAAATAAAAAAAGATACAGTGAGTTTGTAATACTTTCACCATTTTCTAAAGATGGAATAAAATTTTCAAGGATATTGTTCCTCGATGGTGATTATGTTAAAAGAAATGAAAAATATGTTTTAGGATTTGATCCACTTGCAACTATCACCTATAATAGAGGTGTAATAACATTGATTGGCGACGAAATGTGGAGAGTTCAACAAATTGTTTCAAAAACTAGCGCAAAGATAGGTGAATCTGGACTAAACATACTGAATATAGATGCACAAGAAGAGACTTCAAGAATTATAGTTGTAGTAGAAGATTCTGGGAATAATATTGAAAAAGCAGTCAGTGCAATTCATGAAGAACGCTCTAATATCAAATTCATTTAGGCATAATTATTTAAATTACCAAAATTGGATCAACCCGTATGAAAGAAGTAGGAAAGATTTGGATGAATGGAAAATTAGTTCCATTCAAGAATGCAAAAGTACATGTCCTTACTCATGCCTTGCATTATTCTACTGCTGTCTTTGAGGGAATAAGATGCTATAACACTCCTAACGGTTCTGCAATTTTTCGGCTACCAGAACATGTTGACAGATTTTTCAATTCCGCCAAATTATACGGCATGAAGATTCGTTATACAAAAAAACAAATCATAGATGCTATAATTAAAACAGTAAAAGCCAGTGGTTTGAAAGAATGTTACATTAGGCCAATTGCTTACTATGGATATGGAACTATGGGGCTTACACCTACATTAAACAAAGTTGATGTGTCTATTGCATGTTTGGAAATGATAGGTGAACCAAAAGCCGGTAAATTTTCTGGGGCTAAATGCAAGATTTCAAAATGGATTAGAATTGATTCCAAATCTCAACCTATGCAATCGAAATCTGCTGCAAATTACTCAAATGCAGCTTTAGCTCGTGTTGAAGCACTCAAAAGCGGATATGATGAGGCAATCATGCTCAATTCAAGTGGAAAAGTTGCAGAGGGGAGCGCTGAAAATATCTTCATCATAAAAAATGGAATAATTAAAACACCTCCGTTGAATGCAGACATCTTAAATGGAATTACAAGAGATAGCATAATTCGATTGATAAAGTCTAACGGAATTAAATTAATTGAAAAAAATCTAACAGTAAAAGAATTGTTAAAGGCTGATGAGGTTTTCATGACTGGCACTGCAGCAGAAGTAAAATCTGTAGCAAAAATCAATAAAACAACTATTGGAAATGGTAAGATAGGAAATATTACAAAGACACTACAGAAATCGTTTATGGATGTTACAATGGGTAAAGAACAGAAATTTGCTTTCTGGCTACGTTACATCTAAGTTTTTTACTAAATCAATTTAGTGGTATTTATGGAATCACACTCGTTAAATGATTCAAGGCAGGAAATTTGCTGGTTTTGTAAAAAGGGAAGACATTCAGAATGTATGAAGCGGATACCAATCAATGTGAAAACTGATGGACCACATGATTGCTCATTTGACACAGAGATGATTCCTTGTACATGTACACATTAGCATTTAAAGGACGGGTCTAGTGGGATTCGAACCCACGACAGCTGGCTTAAAAGGCCAGTGCGCTACCTGGCTGCGCTATAGACCCCGAGCAAGATACCCAAACTGTATAATTTAGTCTTTACAGATTTTATTAAAAACTGGAAACTTTAAAATTGAAAGATTTTGTCGGATAATTGAGCCCTTGTAGTATAGCCCGGTCTAGAATTCGGCCCTGTCACGGCTGAGACGCGTGTTCAAATCCCGCCGAGGGCGCCATTATTTTATCAACGAAAAAACTTCATCTAAAATCTCTTTGTTTGCGGCAGCAACAAAAGATAAGCGTATTTCATTGTTGAGATCGGAATCAAGCGGCTGCAAGTTTTCATCTAACATCAAACCTCCTGCTTCTTTTACCAAAAGATAACCAGCAGCCATATCCTGAATTCTAATTTTTTTTCTCAAATCAATAAAAACATCAATCAATCCTTGCGCAAGGAAAGCCATCTCCAGTGCATTTGCCCCAAAATGTCTGGTATGATTATGCTTTTCAAAAATTGGAGCAAGCCTACTCATTAATTCCGGTGATGAGCCGGAACTGTTAATTCCAACTACTTTGTAAATTGGCTTTTCTTTGTAGACAGAAATTGATTTGTCATTTAGAAAGGCGCCCTTTCCTTTTGAGGCCCAATAAACATCCCCAGTTGAAAGATTGGTAATCGCAGCGTCTGTAATAGAACTTAGTTTTTCGTCTGCCGCAAATGCAAGCGAGCAACAAAAAAATTGTATCCCCCTCACAGCGTTTGTAGTTCCGTCTATCGCGTCCATTATCACAAAACCCTTTGGATTTGGTGATAATTCAACTCTGCCGCACTCTTCGCCAAGCACTACACAATCAAAATTTATTTCCTTTAGGTAATCAATCACAGTCTTTTCTGCAACAATGTCAATATTTCTTGAAATATCTCCACCTGCACCTCTCCCAAAATCTCCAGACACTGCTTCTTTAGTACCAGCTAGATCTTTGACATTTTCATAAACAAGTTTTGAAACAGTGCGAAGAATTTCAATTGTATCCATAGATGATTTCAAACAGAAGATAATTTAAATGAAAATTTTTTAAGGCATAAATACCAATTTGGAAATGTCATTCTGTGAGTGGCAAGGATGAATCTGTTACCAGTAAGAGTTCCCTAATGGGAACAAAATCTGGAAAGAAGATAATCAAACAGGGCTTATTCAAGTCTAAAGGGTATAGGCAATTTAATCAATACAAGGAGGAGTATGAAACAAAGTTTCCAGAATTTGCCAAACGATTCACAAATCAGCTGTTAGAACAAATTAAAGCTGATTCTTCGCCTAACGTCACACAACAGAAATTTGGAGAGGAAGTAGGTTCAACTGATATTATTTTAGAATCATCACAAATTGATCCAATCAAGTCAAAACTGGAAAACGTTGATGTACTTAATGATAGAGTTTTGAGAATTCTAAACTCTAATTTTGTAAAAATGACTTTTCCTGTTTTCAACGCGTTGTTTGATGCTTCAACAGAATATTTTCACGATAACAAAGACCCAAAACTCAGAGAAGATATTGTTGATGGACATATCATCGCAATTGATCTCAGCGAACCTATGGACAGAATTGTTGACAAAGACGAGGATCTGGATTATCTTGACGATTATAAGTTAATGAATCCATACATCCTAAAGTTAGCTCGAGACAAAATTGCAAAAGGTGGAGAAGAAGTTTTAAAACAATTTGAAAATGGATTCAAGGATGCTAGGGTTGGCCAATACCTTGATACTAAATTAAAACAAAATCCCACTGCAATTACCGAAAAAGAACTTGATGAAAGCTACAAAAAATATCGTTCTGTTATGGGCACAGCTGGTTCCAATATGGCACTTTCAAGAGAACCACTTGGAGAAGTATTTCAAATAGGAATGGGAAAGGCTTCAGAGTCAGTTGGGTGTGGAAATGAGATTGAGGATTCAATTCGAGACAAGGCTGTAAAAATTCCATCATGGCCATTGTATTACAGTTTGTCAACAAATGATGTTCGAAAGGGCTTTGAACTGACTATGGAAAGAAGTGAAATGTATCTAAATGATGCAAGAAAAGCACTTGAGCGTTTGCCTGAAAACTTCTCTCATAGAGCATTTTTAGAATTTTTATTTTTGACAGTTGAACATTATAGCGAGTTTTGGTACAAGAGATTACAAAAGGAAAACATCTGGTCAGATCTTACGTCCAAACTGCCAAAGTGATTTTTAATGATGTGGTCAGAAAAATATCGCCCAAAAAATTTTCTTGATTTAATTGGTAATGAGGAATCTAGAAAATTATTTGTAGAATGGTTTACAAATTGGAAAAAGGGCACAAGACCAATTCTTCTAGTTGGTCCACCAGGTATTGGCAAAACAACACTAGCTAATCTTGCTGCAAAACAATTTGGTTACGATCTTATCAGTCTTAATGCAAGCGATGTAAGAAACAAAAAAAACATTCATGAAATTCTAAGCCCTGTTTTGGGAAATCAGACTGTTTTAGGGACTCCAATGATTTTTATCGACGAGGTAGATGGAGTACATGGAAGGGCAGATTATGGCGGTACTGAAGCTATAATCAAGATTTTGAAGGAACCTACTGTACCAATAGTTCTTGCAGCAAATACAGATTCGTCAGACAAAATGAAAAGTATCAAAAAAGTTGTGAAAACAATAGAGATGAAACCATTATCGCCAAAACTATTGCGACTTTGTCTGAATAGAATATTGCAACTTGAGGGAGTAAAAATTGACTCAGATTCTTTAGCTAAACTTGTTACAAAATCAAGAGGTGATATACGCTCTATGATTAATTTTACACAAGCAAGAGCTACTGGGTTTGATCCTCCTACTGAAAAGTCCTTTGAGTCATTGGATATTGAAGAGGGGATTAATGCGTTTTACAAAGCAAACTCAACTGTTGAGGCGAGATCCATTTTGTATTCTCTCAGAATAGATCCAAGAGAAAAAATTAACGCCTTTTATTCTAGTATTATAACAAGCAAGATTTCTGCGGATGATATGCAAAAATTTTTGCAGGTAATTTCTGAAGCTGATATGCTATATGGAAAAATTATGAAAACACAACAATGGCGTCTATTACGGTATCTAGACGCTATACTTTTGGGATTGTATAAAAAAGATATTCCAATTCGTTATTCCAAGTATAATCTTTCATGGCCACTTCTTAACAGACTCAGGTGGGATGGTACAAAAATAAAGTCCATTATTGGCTCTCTGGCAAAAACCATGCATGTTTCAAAAAGTACTTTTTCAACTCTTTATTTTCCATACTTACTGTATTGCATTAAAAATAAAAAAATAGATTTGGAATTTGACGAATCATTAGAAGAGATTGTGCAAAAGGAGGTTGCTTTAATAAAATGAGCTGGATAAAAATGCCACTCAAATATGATGGCAAATGCGTTGTCTGTAATCTGACGGTTAAGAAAAACGAGGTTGGATTTTGGTCTAGGGGCATTGGAGTTAAACATGAAAAATGTGCAGAAAAAAATATAGATCTTAAATGTATTATTTGCGATGGATCAGTAGGATGCCCAAGTTGTGAATTTATTGAAGATTGTAATCCCCAAGCTGTATCTCCGCTGTGTATATGTAAAAAATGTGAACAATTAGAAGATCCTTTTGTTTCATACAAAAAAACAGTTATTGAAAAATTTCCTATACTAAATATTAAAATTTAAGCAGTATGAGAGAATTTTATTACAATGCATTCTGACAAAATTAATGAATTTTTAAAAAAAAGAAAGACGGCTGACCAAGCAGGTGGTCAGGATCGTATTGCCAAACAGCATGAGAAAGGAAAACTCACAGCAAGGGAACGAATTAATCTATTGCTTGACGAGGGAAGTTTTGTCGAACTTGATGCACTAGCTACACATCATTACTATCAGTATGATATGCAGAAAAAGAAATTCTTTGGTGATGGTGTAGTTGGTGGATATGGAATGATTAACGGACGACAGGTATACGTTTTTGCTTACGATTTTACGATTTTGGGAGGCACTCTAAGCAAAATGGGTGCAAGAAAAATTACCAAATTAATGGATCATGCTATCCGCAACGGATGTCCAATTATTGGAATAATGGATTCAGGCGGCGCTAGAATTCAGGAAGGAATACAAAGTCTTGACGGGTTTGGTGACATTTTTTATCACAACCAATTGGCATCAGGCGTTGTTCCACAAATTACTGCTAGTATTGGACCGTCTGCTGGTGGTGCGGTATATTCTCCAGCAATGACTGATTTTGTTATAATGGTGGATAAATTAGGAACCATGTTTGTTACGGGACCTGACGTTGTAAAGACGGTTCTTGGTGAAGAGGTTTCGTTTGACGAATTGGGTGGAGCAATGACACATGCTACAAAAAGTGGTGTGGCTCACTTTGTTGTAAAAAATGAATACGAATGTATGGATTATATCAAGACGTTACTATCATACATTCCACAAAACAATACTGAAGAGCCTTCAACTGTACAAAATGATGACGATCCAAACAGGCTGGATCATAATCTAATTAACCTTCTTCCTGATGACTCGTTAAAACCCTACGATATGAAAGAAATCATTCATTCAATAGTTGATAATCACAACTTTTTTGAGGTTCATGAATTATTTGCACAAAACATTATTGTTGGATTTGCTAGAATGCATGGAAAAACAGTTGGAATAGTTGCAAGTCAACCATTATTTCTTGCTGGCGCACTTGATATTGATTCCTCAAACAAAGCTGCGCGCTTTATTAGATTTTGTGATTGTTATAATATTCCAATTGTTACCTTAGTTGATACTCCTGGCTACATGCCTGGAACAGACCAGGAACATAACGGAATTATTCGCCATGGCAGCAAACTTTTGTACGCTTATTCCGAGGCAACAATTCCAAAGATTACTATTGTAATTGGAAAAGCATATGGTGGCGCTTACATTGCAATGGGTAGCAAGAATCTAAGAACAGACATTAACTATGCTTGGCCAACCGCACGAATTGCAGTTCTGGGTTCTGAAGGAGCTATAAATATTATGAACAGGAAAGAACTTGCCAGTTCAAAGGATCCTGAATCATTGAAAAAACAATTGATAGATGAGTTTACTGAAAAATTTGCCAACCCATATGTTGCCGCATCTAATGGAACAATTGATACAGTTATTGATCCTGCTGAAACAAGACCTATGATTATTAAAGCTCTTGAAATGCTTTCCAACAAGCGAGACAGTCAACTGCCTCGAAAGCATGGCAATATGAATCTGTGATGATATGATAAGTAAGGTACTAATTGCTAACCGTGGCGAAATCGCATTACGTGTAATTAAGACATGTAAAGCACTTGGAATAAAGACTGTAGCTGTATATTCTGACGAAGACAGAAATTCTCTTCATGTAAAAAACGCTACAGAATCATATCATATAGGTGAGGCTGCTCCTGCTAAAAGCTACCTTAACCAAGAAAAAATTCTTGACGTGATTTTATCCTCTGGTGCTGATGCAGTTCATCCTGGTTATGGATTTTTATCAGAAAACTCAGAATTTGCAGGTTTGTGCGAAAAAAACAAAGTTACATTCATTGGACCATCTGCTGCATCAATGGATCTTTGTGGTGATAAGCAGCAATGTAAGGCTGCAATGCTTAAGGCGAAAGTACCAACCGTGCCTGGAAGCCCAGATTTAGTAAAAGATGCTGATGAGGCAGAAAAAATTGCAAATGAAATTGGCTATCCTGTAATGCTAAAATCTGTTTATGGTGGTGGTGGTCGTGGCATTAGAATTGTAAACACTGATCAAGAATTACAAGGTGCATATGAAACAGTTACAGGAGAGTCAATTGCAGCAGTAGGAAAATCTGCAATTCTTGTAGAAAAATTCCTTGCACAAACTAGGCATATTGAATACCAACTTGCCAGAGACAAGCATGGTAATACTGTTCATATATTTGAGAGAGAGTGTTCAATTCAAAGACGTAACCAGAAATTAATTGAACAAACTCCTTCACCAATAGTTGATCAAGAAACAAGAGATAGAATTGGAAAACTAGTTGTAAATGCGGCAGAGGCAGTTGATTATACTAATCTTGGTACGGTAGAATTTCTCAGAGCAGACAATGGAGAATTTTACTTTCTAGAGATTAACGCTAGATTACAAGTTGAACATCCAATCACCGAATTTGTATCCGGATTAGACCTTGTGAAACTACAATTAGATATTGCAAACGGTGAGCCAATTCCATTCAAACAATCTGATCTTAAAATGAATGGTTATGCAATTGAATGCAGAATAAATGCAGAAGATACATTCTTGGACTTTGCTCCATCGACAGGCCCGATACCAAATGTTACTATCCCATCAGGTCCTGGCGTTAGATGTGATACCTATCTTTACCCGGGTTGTACCGTATCAGCATTTTATGATTCTCTTATGGCAAAGCTTGTCACATGGGGGCAGACATTTGAAGAGTCAAGACTGAGAATGCTTAATGCATTAAATGATTTTTACATCCAGGGCGTTGAAACTTCAATTCCTCTTTACAAAACAATTTTAGAAACGGAAGAATACAAAAATGGAGAACTCTCAACAAACTTTTTGAAAAGATTTGATATAATTGAGAGACTAAAAGAAGACATCAAAAAACAAAGAAAGGATAAACATCTTGCTGCAATTGCTGCAGCAGTGATGCATTCAACATTTTTTCAAAGTAGGGTGCAATCATCAACTACGAAGAATCCACGATGGAAGAGTCGAATGGATAGATAGAAAATGGAATTTAAACTTGAGGATATAGAGGAAACTTTCAATGGAGAAATTATTAATAAAATTTCAAATAATGAATATCTAATTAAGATTCAAGATAAAGAACACCACCTTCAAATTCTGAACATCAATTCTCGTGGAATGGAATTTTTACTGGATAATCATTTTCACAGTGTAAACTATATAGAAAATCAAACCGCAGAAATGAAAATTGTTGTTGACGGTGTGCCACTTACAGTCAACATGCATACGAAATTAGACGAGATTGTTTACAGGAATACAGGTGGTGCTGATACTGGTTCAACACAGATTAATCTGAGAAGTCAAATTCCTGGAAAAGTAGTTTCTATAGAAGTTAAAGTTGGTGATAAAGTCAAAAATGGTGATGTTGTGTGTGTTTTAGAGTCAATGAAGATGCAAGTCTCCGTCAAATCACACAAAGACGGTGAAGTAAAAAATCTAAAAATTAAGGAAGGAGACTCTGTTAACAAAAATGACATCTTGGCTGAAATTGAATAAAATTAATTTCCTTTCTTGAGAAAATCTATAATCTCTTGATAGTTTGGCTCTTTTAATGGATCTTCTGAAACCCACTTGTATACTATGGTACCATTTTCATCAATTATGAATACAGAGCGTTTTGCAAAATTATAGTCCTTTAGATGCAAAAGATCAGGCGCTAAAATATCATATCCTCTTATTGTTTTGCTGTTGTAATCACTAAGTATTGGAAAGTTAAAGTTATTTTTCTCAGCAAATGCTTTGTTTGCAAATGGACCATCATTGCTAATTGCAACAATCTGTGCACCTAGATTTGAAATTTCATTCCACGAATCTCTAAAGGTGCATAGTTCGGTCTCACAAACCGGAGAACTAGCGGCAACAATAAACGACAAAACCAATTTTTTATCCAAAAACTCACTCAATGTCCTCATTTTCAAATCAGGATCTGCAAGCTCAAAATCAGGAGCAGAATCTCCGACATTCAAGACCATATGTTAAATATTAAAATGCATTATATCAATCATAAGGAACAAAGATTGAATTGACATTTTTCGATCGTTAATAATCTAAATAGATTTTTATATTCTCCAACGAGACTCAAGCTACTTTGGTAGGCGAAACCGTTGCAGGTTATAGCAATGTATTGTTTATGTTTGGCTTTGCGGTACTTGCTTTGGCTCCAGCCCTTGTCATATCTAGGATGATTTCACCACGTACAAAAAGTAACCCAGTCAAATTCTTGCCTATGGAATGTGGTCAGGTACCTTCAGGGGCAGGACGTACTCATTTCATGATGCAATACTACGCCTATATCCTAATGTTTGTTATATTCGATGTAATGGCTATCTTCTTGTACGCATGGGGTAGCACATTATTAGATCTACCAAAGACGGCTACGCTCCCAATACTTGCATTCTTGGCTATAATGTTTGCCGCAATGGCATTTGCACTTTATCAAACAAAGAGGAAGAACATATGGTAGACGACCTTGTAATCCCAAAAAAGTCTGGTGGATTGACCATGATAGATAAAATCAATACTCATAATGTTAATGTCTTTGTTGGAAAATTAGGCGATATACTTTACAAAGTGGTTGATAAGCCGTTGGGAATGGCTATCAACTGGGGACGTTTATGGTCATTATGGCCTGTTCATATCGAGACTGCATGCTGTAGTGTGGAGTTTGGTGCTGCATCAGGTCCAAGATATGATGTGGAACGGTTTGGTATTATAGAGGCTTTTGGAAGTTTAAGACAATGTGATCTTGTGGTTGTGCAGGGTACAATTACTAGAAAGATGGCGCCAAGACTTCGTTTGGTATATGATCAGATGCCTGAACCAAAATATGTTATTGCAATGGGCGCATGTGCTATCACCGGAGGATTGTATTTTGATTCATACAATGTACTACCTGGAATAGACGGCATACTGCCTGTAGATGTTTATGTACCTGGGTGTCCTCCAAGACCTGAAACTCTAATTCAGGGCTGTATATTACTTCAAGAGAAAATTAAACGAATGAAACCAAGGTAAGTGACCAATATGAGTTCTACCGATAGTACAGAGATTGTGAAGACCGATGATTCATCACTTACTTCTGATCTTGATAAATCATTATCTGATTCAATCTCAAAAAAGTTTTCAAACGTAGAAATTGCCTATGTAAAACCGGACAGAATTCGCGTAAATGTAAAAAAAGAAGAAATTATTGCTGTTGCATCTTTTATTCGTGACGAACTTCATTTTGATCACGCCGAGTCAGTAGGTGGAGTTGATTATCCAGAAGACAAACAAATTGAGGTGGTGTACCATTTGGGTTCCTATACTGATCCATTACTTAGTAAACACATTCTTGCTTTAGCTACACGAGCACCACGTGAAGACGTTCCACGTCCTGGTAACGATAGTACAATACTACCAAGTTTGCGAGATATTTTTCCAAGCGTTTCATTTCATGAAAGAGAATGTTTTGAGATGCTGGGAGTTTATTTTGATGGTCATCCAGATAATAGACGACTGTTATTACCAGAAGACTGGGCAGACATACCACCACTCAGAAAAGACTTTAGAATTAAGGGCAGATAAAAAATGAGCAGTCATGTATATCCAAAGGAAAAAGAAATTTTTCCTGGTCTTCAGCTAGAAAAAGTTGATGATCGAATAATGACTCTTAATGTTGGTCCTCAACATCCGGGTTCCGGTCATATGCGAATCATCCTCAAAGTTGACGGAGATTATATTGTTCACTGTGATCCAGATCCCGGTTATGTACATAGAGGAGAAGAAAAGATGGCTGAATATAGAAATTATATAACAAACATTCCTCACCTAGAAAGACCAGTTATTCACGATTCATGCAACATTCTCTATCCATACTGTCTTGGGGTTGAAGAATTACTTGGATTAGAGGTTCCAGAACGAGCCAAGTACATTAGGGTAATCGCAGCTGAGCTCAACCGATGTGTATATACACAATATTGGCTTGCCATCTATGGTATTTTCCTTGGTCATTCTACAATGTTCATGTGGCCCATGGGAGACCGTGAACTTGTGATTGATCTATTAGATAAGATGACAGGAGCACGTGTTACCCATGCGTACTTTGTTCCTGGTGGAGTCAGAAATGATCTTCCTCCCAACTTTGAGGATGTATGTTTGAGACAAGTAAACTATTTTGAGAAAAGGCTTAAAGAATATGCTGATATTTTTTACGACAATCCAATTCTAATTTCAAGAACTAAAGATACGGGTATTTTGTCAAGAGAAGATGCCATTAAACTTGGCACAACCGGTTCTGTTTTGCGTGCAAGCGGTGTGGACTTTGACATTAGGAAGAAGGAACCATATGATGTTTACGAAGAATTGGATTTTCAAACTAACGTGCTTAAAGAAGGAGACTCTTACGCCCGTTCTAAGATTCCTTGGCTTGACATGTTCGAAAGTTGTAGAATAATTAGAGATGCACTGAAAAAGATGCCAAAGTCTGGCTCTGTCAGAGTAAAACTAAAACCAAATCCAAAAGGCGGAGATACTGAGGTTTATCGTAGAGTTGAATCAGGTAGGGGCTCACTTGGAATGCACATTATTTCACGTGGCAAGCCACAGCCATACAGATTGAAGATTAGTGTTGGTTCATTTAGAAATTTGATTGCTATGCCACATCTACTTACGGGCGAAATGCTTGGAAATATGCCAGCTGTTTACTGGAGTTTAAACTATTGGCCAGTGGAGGCAGATAGGTAAATGTCAGTAATTGCACCCAAGTTTAGACTTGGTTACCTGATCAAAGGAATTACCGACAACATCTTTTGGATTATTGTTTTAATGACTCTGATTGGCATTCCAGTCGTTCAGATAGTTCTGATCTACATAGATTTTCCCGTAATTGATGGAGAAATTTGGAATCCATTTAGGGTATTTGATGCCATGACGCACCCAGAAAGAGCATTGCCACTTGTAAAAAATTTCATGCAAACTGATCTTTTCAAAATTGTGGCATTTCCCGGATTTGGATTTGCAGCCTTGATTGCAGCCGCAGTTATATTTGTAGAAAGAAAGATGTTGGCAAAACTACAGCTAAGAGTAGGACCATTTTACTGTGGAAAAGTTGAGGGCATCCTACAACTAATGGGCGATGGTTTAAAATTAATTTCCAAGGAAATAATAATTCCAGCAAAAGCTGACAAGCCAATTTTCTGGGCAGTCCCTGTTCTGTTTGCCGCAACCGCGGGCGCATTTGTTGCCCTGATACCTGTTGCACCTGGATGGGTTGTAGCTGACATTGATTTGGGCTTGTTAGCTGTGTTTGCCGTAATAGGGTTTTTCCCAATAATTACCGTTTTAGCAGGATGGTCTTCTAATAGCAAATTCCCGTTTATTGGCGGCATTAGAGCCCTTTACCAAATGGTTTCATTTGAAATTCCGTTAATTCTCTCACTTTTGGGTATTGTAATGCTAACGGGAACTCTTAATTTATCTGAGATTGTCGAGAGTCAGGTCAACTTTCCATGGATCATTTTCATGCCGATTGGGGCAATTGTATTTTTCATTTGTATACTTGCTGAACTTGAAAGGATTCCATTTGATCTGCCTGAAGCAGAAAGTGAAATTGTGGCAGGCTGGTTGACTGAATTATCTGGAATGATGTACGGTCTTGTTCAGCTAGGTTCTTATCTCAAGCTTTACGCCTTTGCAGGACTTTTTGTTGTATTGTTTCTAGGTGGATGGAACGGTCCATCGGTTTTTCCAATGGAGCCAATGGCTAAAGTTATCACCGATGGTATTGTTATAATGCCAGACGCTCTTGTTATAAAAGATATTCCAGGTCTGCCATTGTTCGCAGGGGAGATGATAAACGGAACAATTTGGTTTATTCTCAAAACAGCTGCAGTAATCTTTTTCATACTTCTTCCAAGGGGAGTTTTTCCACGTGTTAGAATTGATTTGCTGTTAAAAATTGGCTGGTACAAGTTAATTGTGCTAGCTTTTGTTAACATCTTCATTGCTTTAGCTTTGGTGTACAGTGGCATTATAGGACCAGGAGGTATAATGTAATGGGAACTGCATCTGGAATAATTAAAGCACTTAACTCTGGCATTAAACATATTGCAACTAAGCGATTTACATTTAGATATCCAGAGCAGAAACTAAAGTTTGTAGGAGATGGTTATCAGTATGATCCTGATAGCGGTGTAGGTATAGCTGGCTACAAAGGACGCCATATACTTTTTCATGACAAATGTACAGGGTGCCAGCTTTGTGCTATTGCTTGCGAAGATATTGCAGAAGCTATTGCAATGGTCAAAGTTCCTGAACAATGGAAACATAACAAAAAGGCAATAATGCCTCAGATCGATTATGGTAAGTGTGTGTTTTGCGGACTGTGTGTTGACGCATGTCCTTTCTATGCCCTGTACATGACAAATGACTATGAGCTGTCTTCATTTACCAAAGAAGCCCTAATCTATACTCCTGCACAGCTACAAGTAAAGCCAAAAGTTGACCAAGACGTAGAAATTCAGATTGATGAAAAGGGCGCTAAACATGGTTGACGCACTTTTCCTTGGAATTGCAGTTTTAACTATAGTTTCTGCAATAGCAGCACTTGAGATGCGCTCACTAATTTATGGTGGCTTAGCTTTAATGGGAACATTAGGCGGCATTGCAGGCTTTTTCATTCTGTTAGATTCACCGTTTGTAGCATTGTTCCAGATTGCTGTGTATGTAGGTTCCATTGCTGTACTGATTTTGTTTGTTATTATGCTGGTAAAGAGCGAATTAATCTTTCAGAAGAAAGAGGATCCAAAACGAAGGTATGCGGGAATAGCTCTTATGCTGATACTAATGATCTGCTTAGGAGCTGTAATATTCAATTCAGGCCTATCCTCCATAACCACTGAAGAGCCACCAGTGGACTACAAAGAGATTGGCGAGGACTTTTTGATATATTATTGGCCGGCGCTTGTTGCTATGGCGCTTGTATTGTCTGGTTCAATTACTGGTGCCTTGATCTTGGCACGAAGACAGGATGCGGTAGAAGATGAGCAACGAACTGATTGATTTTGTAATTGTTTCCGTTGCCCTTTTGGCAATCGGTATTTATGGTTTATCAGTAAAACGAAATTTCATTCGAATGTTGTTTGCGGTTGAAATTGTCATAAATGCAGCTAACCTAAATCTAGTTGCATTTGCAAGATTTTTACCGCACAGTGGTGGGCAAACATTTGCATTATTTTCTATTGCAATAGCGGCTGCAGAAGTTGCAGTTGGACTTGCACTTATCATTGTAGCATACAGAATGTACAAGAACATCGATGTAGCTGACTTCAGGAGCTTGAAAGGCTAATGGAATATGCATTACTTCAGGCAGTCTTCCTGCCCCTCCTACTCTCGCCTCTAGCCTATATTATTGGAAGAAAGGTTGGTCATACTGCCGCAACCTGGTTTACATTTGGATTATTGCTTTACTGCACCATTCTTATCATCACTGCATCTATTGGTGGAACCTACGAAGAACATTATCCCTGGACTGAGCTCTTTGGCGAATTTGGATTTATGCTTGACGGCTTAGCAGCCCCATTTGCAATAATGATCTATGTTTTGTGTACGATACTTGCGTTATACTCTAAACCTTACATGCTTCACAAGTTTCATGAATTTTTCAAAGAGCAAGCACCAAAACCTGTCTATCAAAGTGACGGAACAACCTTAGAGTCGGTATCTCTAGAAAAATTTGTAAACAGGCAGTCTGGTGTGTATTATGCACTTTTCCTAGTCTTTTCAATGGGAATGCTTGGAACAGTGCTTGCAACCAACCTGATTGAATTTTACATATTCTTCGAAGTTATGCTAATTCCTGCATTCCTTTTGATAGGCTTCTGGGGTGATCATCCAAGACGCAGAGTTGCGCTCATGTTCTTCTTCTGGACACATGTTGGCGCAGTAATTCTTCTCTTGGGATTATTAGCTATAGGTCTTAGCGTTGGCAGCTTTGATTTTGCTGACATTAACGAGGCTGCTATTCCAGATGATATTTTGATAGCTGCAGCAGTTGCAATAATAATTGGTTTAGGCGTAAAACTTGCAGCGTTTGGATTCCATATCTGGTTACCGTATGCTCATGGGTCTGCGCCAACTCCTATCAGCGCTTTACTTTCCCCCGCCATGATCGGAATTGGAGCATATGCACTCTTTAGGTTGATAGTGGAATTTTTACCGCAAACATACGCCGACTTGTCCATTTGGATCAGCATATGGGGTGTGGCAACGATGTTTTACGGTGGTGCCATGGCGTTAATGCAAGATGACATCAAGCGAGTTTTTGCATACTCTAGTATCAGCCAAATGGGCTATCTTCTGTTTGGAATTGGTTCTATGTCTACCCTTGGTCTAGCCGGAGCAGAAATGATGTATATTTCTCACGCACTGGGTAAGGGATTGCTTTTCATGACAGCTGGAGTATTAATCGTGCATGTAGGTGCACGGCATTTATCAAAACTTGGCGGTCTTGCAGGAAAGATGCCGATAACTGCAGTTTGTGCTTTTATTGGAGCATTGACAATAATGGGAGTTCCACCGACTAGTGGCTTTATGGGAGAATGGATGTTGTTCTATGGCGTTTTGGAAACTGCACTAGAAGAAGGAGACGACTTGCGAACATTGCTGTTTGCACTTGGCTTGGTTGCAACTGTTCTTACTATGTCATACATTCTATGGATGTTCAAGCGAGTATTCTTGGGAAAGATTCCGGAAAATCTTTCGAAGGTCAAGGATGGTAGCTGGTACATGTTGGCACCAATGATGGTCCTTGCCGGATTTACAATAGTAGTAGGTATCTATCCTGACATTTTCTTACAAAAAATCATGCCATACATGCAGGGGGTTTTGGGAGGATAGTAAATGGCAACAGAGATTATTGCGACTGAGGGAGATGCAATGTTTGCTTGGTTGATTTGGATTCTTCCATTCGTTGCAGCTCTAATTATTCCAGCAGTTGCAAAGGTATCAAAACTTTCAACCGGAAGAGTTGCTATTGGATTTGCTGCAATGAGTGCCATCTCGGCAGCAATGTTATTCCCAATGGCGCTAGAGGGACATGAGATTCATAGTCAAGTTGATTGGATTTCTGCTATTGGCTTGAAGGCTGGAGTTTTAGCTGATCCACTTTCAATAATTATGGCAAACGTAGTTGGATGGATTTCCTTCCTGATCATATGTTACAGTACAGGATACATGAAGGGCGACAAGGATATAGTTCGATTCTGGTTCTGGATGATGTTCTTCATCGGTTCTATGCAATTGATAGTGTTATCTGACAATCTGCTTCAGCTCTTCTTTGGATGGGAAGGAGTTGGACTTGCATCTTATGCTCTCATTGCGTTCTGGTATCGTGACAAAGCTAAGCATCACGTAGGCAAGGAAGGTAGAACGGTTCTAGGAATAATGGAATACTATTCGCCAACACACTCTGGAATGAAGGCGTTCATCATGACAAAGGTTGGAGATGTCATGATGCTTGCGGGCATGTTTTTGATCTTTGCCTTTGCTGGAACATTTGGATTTAAGGAATTGCTTGCTGATACAGCATGGGCAGTCAACATGTCTGCAGAAGGCCTGCTTGTGCCGGCAGTAGTATTGCTTTTTGGTGGTGCAATAGGCAAGTCAGCACAATTCCCACTTAACGAATGGCTCTTAGAAGCAATGACCGGTCCAACTGCTGTTTCAGCCCTTATTCACGCGGCTACAATGGTAAAAGCAGGAGTTTTTCTGGTTGCAAGGCTTGGGCCACTAGTCTTTGCACTTGGCGCTGCCGGAATTTTAGTGGACCAATTCTTTGAGATTATCGCTTGGGTTGGTGCATTTACTGCTCTTTTGCTGGCAACTCAAGCTATGGTAAACCCAGAGATTAAGAAAGTTCTCGCATATTCTACCGGCTCACAAATTGGTTATATGATGATGGCACTTGGAATTGCAGGACTTTCAGAACAATTTGTTGATGGGTATACCGCTGGATTCTACCATATGATCTCCCATGCAATGTTCAAGGCTTCGCTATTCATGGCTGCTGGCTCCTTGCTGCACGTTGTTGGTTCACGGTTTATGACAGATATGGGTGGTTTGCGAAAAAAAATGCGGAAGACATATGCGTTCATGTGGGCTGCAGGTCTTGGACTGATGGGAGCTCCATTTATCACCACAGGATTCTGGAGTAAGGACGCAATTTTTGCTGCTGTCTACGAATCAGGAAATGAGTGGGCGTTACCAATTTTCATCATAGCCGTTTTGACCGCTGCCATCACAGCATTTTATACCACAAGAATGATGGGGTTGGTCTTCTTTGGCAAAGAAAGTAAGCATATTGAAAAGATGGAAAGTGAAGGTCACCACATACATGATGCACCGAGGTCTATGTGGATTCCATACGGAATTCTTGCAGTGTTAACTATTGGAATAGGAGTAATTGGATTTTCGGCTGAAGGCGGAATTCATGAACTATTCACTGAATATCTTGATGAGTCATTTGGCATCCAAACACCACATATTGATGTGGAAATTTCTGGATCGTTAGGCTTCTTGTCCGGACTTAACCCAATTGCTGTCGGCGCATCACTGGTGGCTTTTGCAGTTGGCTTTGGTCTTGGATACATATTCTATATTGGTCGCTGGGTAGATCCTGTCAAGTTTATCAATTCAAATATTTTCTTTTATGCTTTACACAAAGTAATTCTAAATCGATGGTACCTTAACGCAATGATCTACTGGGGCTTCGTTATTGCACCTTTATGGGCTGCCAGAGCTATATGGAGATACTTTGAGAAAACTGCAATTGACACTGGCATGAACACTGGATTAGAACGTTCAGTCAGGTTTGGAGCTAAAGTTGTTCAAGGAACTCAGACTGGTGTAGCACAATCCTATCTTTTCGTATTTGGAGCAGGACTTCTGTTTGTAGTTCTGATATTGTTGATATAGGTGATATGAAATGATTGAACTAACATCAACTCCGATAATCATTCTTGCAATTCTAGGCGGTGTGGGCGTTGCCCTACCAGTGATCAGTATTGCGATGAAAGAAAGAGGCACGGTAGCATCTTATGGCATAGTAACTCTCATCGCTCTATTTGCTTCAATTGGATATGTTCTTTATCAGCTTGCGCTTGATCATGTGGCACCTGCTGCAATTTTTTCACAAGACGTACTAGCTGACGATGCATTTGGTTCGTTGTTTGCAATTGCCATGCTAATTGTGGCAATATTCACAACTGTTGGCTCATTCAGTTACATGAAAAACAAGGCTAATCCATCTGTCTATTTTTCACTGATTCTACTTTCTACTATAGGGATGGTTCTTGTAGCATATGCTACAGATCTGGTAATGCTTTTTGTTGCTTGGGAACTCATGAGCATTCCAACATACATACTAGTAGGATTTTTGAAAAAGGATCCAATCTCTAACGAAGCTGCCATAAAGTATTTTTTGTTTGGCGCACTTGCATCTGCAATCATAATTTATGGCATATCTCTTGCTTACGGCATTACTGGTTCGACAAACATAGGCGAAGTAATTCAAGGCTTTATGGTTCTTGACGCGAATTTGATTCCAATTGGACTTTTAGCTGTTGGTATGTTTATCGCTGGGTTCGGCTTCAAGATGGGCTTAGTTCCATTCCATATGTGGCTGCCAGATGCGTACGAGGGAGCACCACCTACAATTGCAGCTCTACTTGCTGCTGGTACTAAAAAGGCAGGCTTTGCTGCTGCCTTGAGAGTTATAGTAATGGGTGCAGTTGCACTAAGTCTTGACTGGACACTTGCTTTGGGTATCATTGCTGTAATGACAATGACAGTGGGTAACATTGCAGCCATAATGCAAAAAAACTTGGCTCGAATGCTAGCTTATTCCAGTATTGGACATGCAGGATACATCTTGATTGGTTTATCCATTGCACCATTTTCTACCATTGGTATCCAAGGATCTCTATTTCACATACTAAACCATGCTGTAATGAAAGGAGCAGCATTCATTGCAGTTGCTGGGATTGTAACAGCATTAGCGGTTACACATATTGAAAAAATAAAAGGTCTTGGAAGACGTATGCCCATAACAGCTTTAGGATTAGTAATATCTCTGCTTGCCCTAGCAGGAGTTCCACCACTCAATGGATTTTGGAGTAAATTGATGTTATTTGCTTCTGCAATTGATGCTGGTACTGTAGTGTGGTGGGGTCCATGGCTTGCAGTAGCTGGTGTTCTAAACAGTGCACTGTCTTTAGCTTATTATGGCTGGATAATACGAAAGATGTACTTTGAAGGCGAAACAGAAAAGAGAATCAAAGAGCCACGAGCGATTATAGCTGTAATGATATTTTCAATAATATTTATGGTAACTATAGGTGTGTATCCAGAACC
>Ga0207920_1000024_pt1 | contig 21831 bp, 16 predicted proteins | sample DeeseametaMP0204_FD_184218 | JGI IMG/M metagenome (GOLD analysis project Ga0207920, IMG submission 184218) | Marine microbial communities from the Deep Atlantic Ocean - MP0204 (SPAdes) | ecosystem: Environmental > Aquatic > Marine > Oceanic | place: South of Cape Verde, Atlantic Ocean... | reverse complement strand
CCGCTGGTATTAAATTCCCAGGTTATATGGATGGAAGAAATGCTGTATTATCTCCCTTTCCTGGTGCTATGCAAAAACTTAGTGAAGAGATGCCAAATATGCCTCCTCAATTACCTCCACTCCCATACGGGTTAAGAGGTTTGCATCCTTTTGGAATGATGAGTGGTGTTAATGGAAGACCCATCGGTGTAGGTAATGGTGTTGATATCGGTATGGCTGTATCATATCCTGGTGAACCACCAATGTACCATAATACAGCCATAGATAGATTTACAGGTGTTGCGAATACTCAGGGTAATTCTGCAAGTGATATTCATAATAGACTTATACATGAAACATACGGAATGAGCATGCCATCTGCAACAGAAACAGATAAACCATCAAATGGACCAACAAATGGACCAACAAATGGACCAACAAATGGACCAACAAATGGACCAACAAATGGACCAACAGGAATGCCAACAGGAGCAGTATCTGTCCCATCTCCAACAGTAGATTCATCAATTGATGGTGCAGGTGTTATATTATTAGAAGATCACAATGGTTCGACTGTTTCCATACTATCAAAAGGAAATAGTTCAGAGTATAATCTTTTATATAAAATGGAAAGAGGAACCCCAAGTGAAGTTGCTAAAAAAGCAGTAAAAGAATCAACTAAAGATAAAGTGAATTTAGATAGATTTGATCTTGAATCACAAATTAATGGAAAAAATAGATTCTTTGATGTAGATGTTGATGGTAAAAAAGTAAGAATGTATGTAGTTGCTGTATCCAGAATTCAAATTACCGCACCAATAGATCCGGTTGTTGGTATGCCTCAAACTTCTACTATGGACAAATTCTATGTTAGCACTTTAAAAACAGTAAATGCAAGTGGACAAAATATTAATGGTCGTAATATAGCTGGTAGAGTTGGCACTGTATATAAAGCTCTAAGCGATGATCTTGTACAAACAGCTAAATCTAAATTAGGAAATGTTAAAAATTTTAATAATGATCAAGGTAGTATGAATCCTCTTGGTATACCTTCAATGGGTAATTTAGGCATGCCAGGTCCATCAGGTCAATTTTTAAATAATCCCATGCCAATGGGTGGACCAATGGGTATGCAAATGTCACCCATGAGTGGACCAATGGGTATGCCAATGGGTGGACCAATGGGTATGCAAATGTCACCCATGAGTGGACCAATGGGCATGCAAATGCCACAAAATCTTCCACCACTTCCTGGACAATTAGGAAATATGGGATTTCAACATGTAAAATATGGTGGTAGCAAAGAATAGATTAATAAAATTTAATTTTTAATCTTCAACTTAAAATTTGATAGTTTAACTATTATTTAGTAATTGAAGTTATTAAGTAATGGGTATTTATAATTTTAATAATTGGATAAAGACAGAGTATTCAAATTGTTTTAAATCAAATCAAACAAAATCAGGAACTTTTTTCATAGATATTTATGATCATATTTATATAGATCTTAATTTTATACTCCATAATGTTGTCTTTTCAGCTTCTAATCAAAAAATATTTCTTACTTCATTATTTGAAAAAATAGATCATGTATTAGATTCACATCTAGCTACTAAATCAGTTACTATTGCGATTGATGGTCCTGGTCCAATCGCTAAAATAGATCTTCAGAAAAAAAGAAGAGAAGGAAAAGAATATAATGAAAATTCAAATATAAGTTCATTAGTATTAACTCCAGGAACTCAGTTTATGGAAAGTTTAGAACATCATGTTAAGGATTATATAGAATCAAGAAAAAGAAGATATAAATTCAGAAAAATAGTTTTTAATTTTTTACCGGCAAGTCAACCGGATGAAGGAGAAATTAAATTATTAAAAAAAATACATGAAAATAACAATAAAGACCCATCATCCACACATTTAATAGTAGGTAATGATGCAGATTTAGTAGTGATGGCAACAGCATTAGGAGATGTAGATAATATCTATATTTTATTAAGAGATATTAGATCTTATAAGCTTTTTGATTTGGATAGTTTTTTGTTAGAACACAGCAAACAGTATATGGGAATTAAAGATAATTTAGACTATTATCAAAACTTCTATTATTTAAGATCAGATTTTGCGGTTTTGAGTATTATGATGGGGAATGATTATATTCCCAGAGTAAGTTATGCAAAATTTGATAAAATTTGGGAAACTTATAGACAAACACGAAAAGAGTTGCCAGATAGTTTTTTAATGATAGATAATAGATTTAACACTGTATTTTTTGAAAGATTTTTTAGTAACTATAAAAATAAGATATCTAAAAATTTTATGAAAAATCCGAAATATAAAAAATCAGAAATAAAAAACTATTTAGAAGGTGTATTATGGTGTTTAGATATGTATAGAAAAGGTGTGTGTAGAAAATATGATTTCAAAATCATTAATAACAATAAACCTCATCCAGTCGATTTGCACCATTATTGTAATAATAATAATATTTTTGAGATGATTCCACCATCATCTGATTTTAAACCATTAAATCCTCAAGTATGTGGAGTAGTACTATTGCCTAAAAGAGCTTTAAATTTAATGTCTGATAAAGTTAAAACTATTGCTATATCAAATTTAAGTCGATTTTATGAAAGAGAAGATTGTAAAGAGTGTAGCAAAACTAAAAAAACTATTTCAGGATATCAAAAAACTATATTTAATTTAAGAAAAAATTTAAGAGAAGATCCTAAAAATCCAGAAAAAATAGAAAAAGATATCAAAAATATTCAAGATAAACTAATTGATATGAACTCTTTCTATAAAGATCATGTAGAAAAACATAATAAAATGAGTATTGAAGAAGTGTGTAGTATAATGAATAAAAATTTAATTTAATTTTAGAAAATATTGATGTTATTATTAATTTATTAAAAACTATTAATAATAAATGGTATTCAACTATACAACTAAACAGATAGTAGAAATTAAAAATTCTAAATTAGTCTTAAATAAAGTAAATTTATTATCAATACTTAATAAATGTAGTACAGATAGAGTAGCTATATTATCGATAAATGGTGCATTTAGAAGTGGTAAATCTTTCTTTTTAAATTTATTACTAAAACATCTTTTTCCTGATACAAGTTTTAGTAATTTTAAATGGACCAACACAAAAGAAACAGGTACTGAAGGGATGTGGATGTTAGATTGTCCAATTCTATTAAAAGGGGATAATGATATGGATCTTTTAATTTTAGATACTCAAGGTATGTATGATTCTTCTCTTTCTAAAAAAACAAGTACAGCTATTTTTGCATTATCTACTTTAGTTAGTTCTTTACAAATATATAATTTAGATAAAAGATTACAGGAAGATCATTTAGAACATTTAGATTTCTTATCAGAATATGCAAATGTAGTAAAAAAATTAACGGGATCAATTGATGCTCAGCCTTTTCAACATTTGAGTCTTCTAATAAGAGATTGGCAATTTTTTACTTGTTTAGATAAGGAATCTAATAAAAAAGAATCAATGGAGTATTTAAGAGGATATCTAGATGAGACAAATAAAACTAAAGAAGGAGAAAAAACAAGAAAAAATATTAAGAACTGTTATAAAGATATTTCGTGTACACTTTTACCTCATCCGGGTTTTAAAGTATCTGAAGGTGGATTTACAGGTAATTTAGATGAATTAAGGCCAATTTTTAAAGAGTTATGCATTGATTATTGTGATTATATAGTTGATAAGATTGAACCAAAGAATATTTTTGGCAGATGTATTAAACCATTCGAGTTAAGCCATTATTTTGAAAAATATATAAACTATTTAAATGAAAAAATGCCTTCACCGCAATCTATTTTAGATATGCAAATTGAAAAAGAAAATCAAGTGTTGATAGGAGAATTACTTGACAAATATAATCAATATATGAATAAACAATTAATTAAAAAATTATCATCAAAAGATTTTCATGCAGAGCATTTGAAAACAAGAAACTGGTTAATTGACAATTTTAGAGAGAGGTCTATGTATAATTGGGGTTCTAAAGAAGATCATGATAATATAATATTTTACTTAGAAGATAGATTAAACACTATTTTCAAAGAATTAGATGAACTTAATGAGATGCAAAAGAAAACAAATTTAGATAAACTAATAGTATTAGGTGTATTAGGTTTTGTTAAATGGATATTATCAAGTTACACTTATTACACTTTAATTAATTGGATTTATTTTTTTTGTAATATAGGAATGACAGGAACATCAATAATTCTTGCTATAAATATTATGAGTATATACAACATATATATTCTTGAAATAGGAAGTAGATATTTAGCTAATTTTATTTAATTATAATAATATAGATGACTTCAAATATTGATATAGAATGGATTAGACAAAATACCAGTCTGAATATTGATTCAAATAACTCTGATCCAGACATGGTTATAGACACTGATGGAAGCATATATGTTACTTACTATATTGGTTTAGAAGATGATGAAAATAGAGATATAGTTGTTGCTAAATTAGATTCAAGTGGTAATATAGTATGGATAAACAGAGATGAAGACCACACTCAATTTAATACAGACAATGCAGATGCTGATCCATGCATTGATATAAGTGATAATTATGTACATGTTGCATTTCAAATTAAAGATCCAAACTACGAAGATCTAACTATAATTAAATTAATGACATTACATAAAGGAAATAATGGAAATAATGGAGGTGAAGTCAATTGGGTAACATCCGAAAGATTTTATTATGTTGAAGATGAAGGCATTAATTATGGAACTTCAGAATTATATATAAATCCAAAAGTAAAAGCAGACAGTGATGGAAATACTTATTTAACATATGGCTCAGAATATGAGTTAATATACGGAGAAGAAACAAGCACTTCTAATACATATAATATATATTTATATAAAATAAATAATACAGGTGAAAGAGAATGGTATAAAAAATTTGCATCAGGACAACCCAACGATGAATCAAAAAAATTTGAAACTCCATTTTTAGATATAGATGACGACTTTATTTATCTTGTTTATGCAGTAACTACAGAAACAGAAGAAACAGAAGAAACAGATTATTTAGAATTGTATAAACTAAGCAAAGATAATGGTGAAACCACTCTTAGTTTAAATATAAATGAAACTTTTCTTGAAGGAAATGGGGAAATCTCTAATCCAGGTATTATTATTAATGGAGATTATATATACTTAACTTTTTCAACAGATGGAACTGTAATTGGTGGAGAATCAACAGGGTCCAGTGACTTAGTTGTATTAAAATTAAATAAAAGTTTGGAACAAGAATGGATTGCACAAGATACTCAATTTAACTATTTAAATCAAATTACAAATGCATCTATTGTTTTTAATGATGATGGAGATTTAATTATAGGATATACTTATTTCACACAATCCTTCTCATCTTTTCTTAAATTTTTTAAATTAAGTGATGAAGATGGAAGTTTTCAATGGATAGAGGAAAATGAATTATTAAAGTCAAATAGTACACAAAATTATGGCCCAATATCTGGAAAAGATGAGCAAGGTAATATATATATAATATATATAACAGATGGTTTAGTTAAAGAAATAGATGGAGATAATAGTATCAATAATAAAAGTTCTGATGCAGGAAATTTTGACATGGTTTTAGCCAAATTTACTGATAAACCATCAGGAGACTCTAATTTGAAAAAATATGTTATTCCATCTATAAATTTCGAAACTGTGTCGTTATCTTTATTAGAAGAGCTTGGTATTGATCCGGAATCTCCTAATTTCAATGCTCAAACAGCTACTTTAATTGCAAGATTAGGTTTAACATCATCTGTTGCTTTTAATTTGATAGTGGGATTGCAAGATAATATCGATTTATAAATTAAGCATCTTTGACCACTAAAAATTGCGCAATCGAATTTGCGATATCGAGTCTATCTTTTTTAAATTCTGTATTTGATAATTTTTGAATATCAGAAAAATTTAACCAACCTGCCCAAGACAATTCATCTGAATTTTCTGGAACTAAATTTTTCCCTTCTTTTATTTCAGCAAGAAAATATACAATAGATTTATTATTATTTTTAGAATACTCATCATAAGTGTAATATTCATTTGAATCATTTTTAACAAATATTAAATCTTTTTCTAAAATTCCTGTTTCCTCTTTAGTTTCTCTAATTGCACATTCATAATTTGTTTCACCTTCTTCTCTTTTTCCTTTTGGGAAACTATATTTTCCTTTTTTTGATTTTACTAAAGCGAATTGAAGAGAATGATTAAAAAACCTATATATAAGTATACCTGCACAAGATCTCATAGTGTTAATATTAATTAAAAATACTTAAATCAAAGTTTTTCTATTGTAAAACATCTAATAATTAAACTCAACTTGTATTCTTAAAGTTGAATTTAACATTTAATAAAATTATTAATTAAAAATGTGGAAAGAAGTTCTTTCATCAAGCCAAGATTTTTATGACCAAGAAGATTTTACTGTTAAATTAGATCATTCTAAAAAAAAACTTTTTGTTACTTTTCCTTATCCTTATATGAATGGAAGATTACATTTGGGTCATGCATTTACAATCTCTAAAGTAGAATTTATTGCAAGGTATTTTAGGCAAAAAGGTTATAATGTCCTATTTCCTTTTTCTTTTCATGGATCAGGCACACCTATTTATTCAATGGCTAAAAGAGTTTTTGAAAAAGATCAAAAAGCAATAGACAATCTTATCAAACAAGGGATACAAAAAGAAGAAATTAAACAGTTTGAAAATCCTTATCATTGGATTAAATATTTCTCTCAAAAAGCACAAGAAGATATTAAAAAAATGGGTTTATCCATAGATTATACAAGAAGTTTTACAACAACAAAACTTGAACCAATATACGATAAATTTGTATCATGGTATTTTAAAATTTTAAAAGATAAGAATATTCTACAATTCGGTAAAAAGCATGTTATATATTCTGAATCAACTAAACAGCCTTGTTCAGACCATGATCGAACAACTGGTGAAGGAGTTAAACCTAAACTAAATAAATGTGTGATTAAGAACTGTATTCTTGGCATTTATAAACAAAATAAAGACACAAAACCTAAAATAGTAATAGGTAGCAGAACAAATTATGTTGAAATAAAATATTTAGGAAAAAAGATTATAATTAGTCAGTTAGTCTATAATAATTTAAAACATCAAACTAACATAGAGTTTGTAAAAATTATAAATATAAAAGATATAAAAAATTTAAATTATATTGACATTTCAAATCTAGAAATAGTTGACAAAAGTATTGATTTTCCTATAATAATAGATTCAAATGAGTATCAAAGTATGGAAACTAAAATAGATGTTTATACACCTGAATCAAATGTTATATCAAGATATGGTGATACATGTGTAGTAAGTTTAACAGATCAATGGTTTATAGATTATTCAGATGAAAATATTAAAAATAAAGTAAAAAAACATATCGAAGAATCTACTATAGAAGTAGAGGTGAAAAAGAAACTACTTGAAACTTTGAATTGGATAGAAAGTTGGCCATGTTCTAGATCATATGGTTTAGGTACTAATATACCAGGAGAAAAAGATCTTATAATAGACTCACTTTCTGATTCTACTATCTATATGGCTCTTTATACAGTTATTCATATTTTAAGAACGATTAGTCTTGAATTTGTAAATGATTCTCTTTTTGATGCTATTTTTTTGAATAAAGAATATAAACAACCTAATAAAGACATAAATAAAAAAATAAAAGATATGCAAGAAGAGTTTAATTATTGGTATCCTGTAGATGTTCGTGTATCAGGAAAGGATTTAATAGGCAATCATCTTGTAATGTGTTTAATAACTCATCAGACTATATTTGGAGGGGGTTTACCAAAACTAATATGTGCAAATGGTCACCTAATGTTAAATGGAGAAAAAATGTCAAAAGGAACAGGTAATTTCTTGACCTTATCCGAAAGTATCGATAAATTTACTCCTGATGTTGTCAGATTTACACTTGCTTCTGGTCGGGATGGTATTGTTGATGCTAATTTTTCTGAAAAAGATGCTAACAGAATAATAGTAACTCTATATGATGAACTTGAAAAATTAAAAAATTTAAAATTAATAAACATAAATAATAAATTTTCTATTACAGAAAAATGCTTAGGATCTAAAATTAAGATAATTTACGAAACAACAATATATAACTATGAAAACTTAAAATTTAGAGAGGTATCAAATTCTATATTGGAACTTATTAATTTTAAGAACTTTTTTATTAAAAATTTCACTTCAATAAAAAGTTTTAATAGACTACTTTATTTTTACTATAATAAACTTATTGAATTAATTGGTCCAATTTGTCCAGCTTTTACAGATCAAATTAAAACTAATTTAATAAATAAATATAAAGATTTTAATAAAGATTTTATAGATTTTTTCGATAATGAAAAAGATTATGGATTGTACTGCTTCATATACGATAGTTTTATTAATTTTAGTTCTTCTATAAAAAATAGAATAGATCGATTAAAAAAAAAGAAAAAAAATATTCCAAATACAATCCAAATAACTTTTTATCAACAACTAACATCTGAAGAATATAATTTTATAGAAGCAATTAACCAAAATAAAAAATTAGAAAACATGAATTTTAAAAGATTTGAAAGCTATAATAAGAAAAATAGTAAATATAAAAATTTCATAGATTGGTATGGAACAGAAAAATTATCACAAATAGAAATTGAAATGTACAAAGAAAATTTAGAAAATATGTTAATTAATTTTAAAATAAAAGAAAAAATTAAAAAAGAAGGTGAAATATTTACTAAGTCTCCAGGATCACCTTCTTTTATTCTTATTAATTAAAACTATAAAAGTAACTTTATAAGAGTTACATAGTTATATTTTGAACAAAAGGTAAAAAAAAATCTCTAAATTCATCCCAAGTTATAAAACCTTTATCTTCTTTGTCCATAATATTATAAACATAGTACAAATCACCTTTATACTTATATTTATTTTTCATAAGATTTATAAATCTCCCCCTCTTAATATCTTTTCCATTTTTACTCATTAAATCAAAAGTATCTGGTAACTTAGTTGCAATGCAAGAAAACATGTTATTATAGTCGTAGAAACAGTCGTCGAACAGTCTTTTTTTTATACAAAAATTTATAAAGTCTTCAATTTTAGGATCAAAATTATTTGTATTATAATCCTTTTTAATTACAATTTCTATATACTCTGATTCTTCTTCTAAAGGTGAATCTTGTGAAGGAGCATTTTTATTAAGATAGTATTCAATTGCTATCTGGTCCTCCTCGTCCGACATTTCTATTAAAGAGTTACGTCTGTCCATACGATACGTAATAAAAATTTTTTTATACTATTTACTTGAAACCTTATCGACACACCAAAATTGAATAATATAGTTGTAAATTATATAATATAATATGATTGTTTCTGATTCGTTGACATTAAGTGCAAAAAAAATAAAACAACAGAAGCTTTCAGATGGTTTTAAAGTTTATGATGCTGGTTTGGGTGAGTCTCCTTTTCCTATAGATAATAATATTATAAATTTATTAAAAAAGAATATATCTGACAATAAATATACTTCTATCGTCCAAACAGATCAATTGAAAGGGTTAGTGTGGGGTGATAAAATACTAACAGGAAACGGATTAAAAGAGTTGATATACTGTGTTCAGTTAGGGTTTTCTGTTACGTATGATAATTATAAAATAGTTTATATTACACCTGTATGGGTATCTTATTTAGAACAAGCTAAAATTCTTCGATTAAACTATACTACACTCGAGGTTGAACAAGATACATTAAAAGTAAATCTTGATAAATTAGAAAAGATTTTATCTTGTGATGAAAAATGTTTATTGATTTTTAACAATCCATGCAATCCAACAGGATTAGTATATACAAATGAAGAAGTCAAAAGATTAGGAGAAATCATAAAGAAAACAGATTCTTTAGTTTTATGTGATGATATTTATCAAGATATAATTCTAAAAGAAGACTTTGGCGATCTCAAAAAAGAAATACCCGAATATTGTGTTTCTGGAAGTTCTTTATCGAAAGGTTTAGGTTGTGGTGGCTGGAGATATGGATGGCTAGGCTTTCCAAAAAATCTAGATGTCTTATATGACAATACAAGAAAAGTTTCTGTTTCGATGTATTCATGTCCTTCTGCATTTTTTCATAGTTTTACAAAAGAGTATTTAACTTTAGTAAAACAAAATAATATTACCTATGAAGATAAAATTAATACAATTAAAAAATGCTCAAAAGAAATAGTAGAAAGATTAAAATCTACAAATATTAATATAAAAGAAACAGAAGGAGCATGGTACACAGTTTTAGATTTCACAAATTATAAAAAACAACTAGAAAAAAAAGGTATAAATAATTCTGTAGATCTAACTGATAGTTTAGCGAGTAGCATTAATTTGATAACAGTACCTTTAAAGGGTTTTGGATCTGATATATTAGGTGTAAGATATTCTTTAATAGATATAAATTTTAATAATCAAGAACCGGATTTTACAAATATGTTAGAAGGAATAGATAAATTAAAAGAGTATCTTAAAAAATTATAGATCTTTATTTGATTCATTAAAATTTAGATCGTAAATAAAAACAATAAAACTACTTTGTTCTGAATTAAAAAATTTTAAAAAATAGCAACTATTATCTTTTTGAATATTTGAATCTATTTTAATGAGACTTAAATTAAGATTAGTTGTTTTTTTAGAGTAAGATTTTCTTCTATAAATATATTTATTATTATCTAAAAGTGACTCAATATCAATTCCTTTTTTTTTAGATAATCCACATAGTGTTTTTATTAGATTTTCAAAAGTTGTTTCATCATTAGTAATAACTGTAAAAGAGTTTTCTTTATTATTCTTTTTTAGTATACAACTTTCTTTTAATACTTTCTTAATTAATTTTTCTGATAAACTTTTATGTGATAAATTGTTAATATCTATACTTTCCTCATTATCTAATTTCACTATTTTCTTCATAAATTAAATAAGAAAATAATTAAAAATTGAAATAAATAAAATACTAACTAATTCAAATGTCTGATCAGACAGAAACACTTTCAAGCATGGATCAACTGCTCAAACCCACCAGGAATGACATCGTTGATTTCGATATTGACACTAATTTAACAAATGCCAACGAAAAAGGTGCAACTTCTTATTCAAAGTTAGGAGCACAAGCTTGGGAAGATATCGACAAACCTTTGCCAACCCATGATCTTCAAGTATGTGAAGTTATGAAAAAGTTAGGTAAGGGAGAATTTACTGCATCAAAAGAGAACTTATCAAGATTTCAATTGCTTATTGATTATTATCAAGAAATTCGAATTATATTTTGCAAAAACAATGCATTTCCTTCTCTTGAATACTCAAAAGTAAAATCTAAAAAGAAAACTAAAGGAAAGAAAAAAGGAGGAAACAAAAAGGGTCCGAAAGTGACGCTTGAAGAAGCTCTTGAAGAGTGCGACTCTGTTGAAGAAGCTGAGAGTTATCTTAAAAATAAAGGTCATATTATGAAAGCAGATGAGATTCGTAAACTAAATATTTTAAAAAGGATTATTGCTTTTTATGAATCTAACAAAGATCTGAACACCGATAACTATGCACAAAATGCTTCTTTGTTGTCAGAGTATCTTGAGTTTAGAATTATAACACTAATGAGACTGATGGAAAACTCAATTGAAAATCCTCTTGAACAACGCGACTATGAAGTTATCAGTTCGATGGAACGTATATATGTTGAATTAGTTGATATTTACACACAAGAAGACAAAATGAAGAATAACAATCTTCTTATTGATTTTCATACTATTCTAAACAAACTAAAAAAAACTGTATCTTTTGATGTGAAAAAATTAATGAGTGAATATCCTAAATTTCTGTTTCCTTCAGATCTTGATCGCGTTATTCCTAAATCATCGATTCGTCCATATGATTCTCAAAAGGAGTTGCTTGAAACAATTTACCAAAATCCTAAATCCATGATCTTGTATCGTGTTGCGATTGGTGGCGGTAAAACTACTACTGCAGGAGCTCTTGGTGCTTATGTTCAACATCTTCGAGAAATTCAACGCGCCACAAAAAAGCCAATTAATGCAAAACTACTTTTTGTTTGTTCTGTTGAACCTGTTCGAATTCAAGTTGGTCGTATCGCATGGAATATGAATATCCCTTTGGCTGTTGCTACTAAAGATCTCAGAGGCAAGGTTACAACTGTGATGAACTATAATTGTAACCGTCAGAAAGATAATATTACTGTTGTACTTTCTGATATTTTGTCAGGTATTGAACTATTGAAAGACGTTAAAAAGAAAAAAGATGCAGGTCAAGAGTATGATCAATATGTTCTATTTTTCGATGAGCCAACGGTTGGTGCAGATGAAGTTGACCATCCTATTACAAAACGTGTACCTGAAATTATAATGTATGCACCTGAAACAACTATTTTATCATCCGCATCTTTACCTCCTGAATCGCAAATTTCAACATTGCTAAGTCTTTATAAAGATAACCATTCAGATGGCAAAATAGTTAATATTGATTCTAAAGAGTCCAAGATTGGTTGTGAAATTGTATCAGATGCAGATTATTCGTTTGCTCCTCACACAAATATTGAAACTAAGTCTCAACTTGAACACTGCATATCTCGTTTAAATGAACAACCTTTCATTGGTAAACTTTATACTTCTAATCTAGTCTATGAACTTCATGATAGTATTATTGAGTGTTTTGATACAGATGAATTACCAAATATAGAAAAATACTTTAATAATCCTAAAAATAGAACTCAAACTAAGATTCAGAATTTCGCAGTTAAACTACTTAAGTTTATGGTTGATAATTGTGATGACAATATTATACGTCAAATATGTGTGCCTAAAAAGAAACACTACTTTATTTCTGAACTTGAAATCCAAACAAAACAAAAGAAAGAAGTCAAAGATGATCATGATGAAGATTCTGATTTTGAATGGGATAAGAGTGATGATGAAGAAGAGGAAGCTATTGATCTTACCCAATATGTAGCTCGACCAGGTTTTTCATCAATTAATCCATCTGAAATTGCTACAACTAAGAGTTCTCGGTTTACAAATGGATGTTTAATTGCAACAGAAACACCAATTGAGTTTGCTAAACAGATGGGTCGTTCTCTACTTTCCGGTCTTAAAAATGTATCTGCAATGGTTAAAGATTATGAACAAAGTCTTAAAAGATATCATGATAAAGTACAAGCCATTGAAAAAGGCAATATTCAAAATCGAAAAACAAACACTCGGGATGATGATGAAACTCGTGGTGATCGGTTTTTTGATGGCGATATCCAACAAAAGAAAGATATGATGATTAGTGAATTAGAAAGACCTCATCTTGACTTCCCAGAATATGCACAAATTAATACTATTGAACATATTAAAAAGTATAGCGAAATCCCTTTTAATCTACTTGATAAATCTCAAACCCGCATCCCTTTACAAATAGAAAATATTAATATTGATATTATGAATGTACCAGAATGGGTTATCCTTCTGTTGTTTTCAGGTGTTGGCATCTATAAAACTCCTGATGACATTGTAAGTAAGATCTATATTGATACTGTTCTAAGTCTTGCAGAAGAAGGTAAACTCGCATTTATCATTTCTGATGGTACTATTAACTATGGTGCAAATTACCCTTTCACTCACGTTGTTGTTGATGATAGTATGACTCATCATTCTATTAATACTATGTTCCAACTTTTGGGTCGAGCGGGTCGTGTTGGAAAATCTTATGCTTCATTTGGCCATCTTGGGTCAAAGGGTCTTTCTAAATTACAAAACTATATTCATGGTATTGAAGATTCAGGTGATCGTCGTGAAGCAGTTAGTTTAGAAAAAGCTGTTTATGATATGTACACAACTAAAAAAACACTCTACGAAAAACACATTAAAAAGAAAGAAGAATATGATCAACGTGTTAAAGAAATAAAAGAACTTGAAGAGAAAAAGAAGGTTCGTGAAAATGCTATTAAAAAATCAGAAGCGATTACAATGAGTAAATTTAACAAAGAAATTAAACGACCTGAGCGCAATGGTTGGTATGATCGCAATGATCGCAATAGTCGTGAACGTAATGGTCGATATGAACGTAATGGTTGGCGTAGCAATAACTCTACTCAATCAAATAACGACAAACGTGACAATTGGAAACGACCAAGTCGACCGAATAATTCAAATGGCTGGAGAAATGAAGCCAAAGAGAAACCAAAATCTGAACTTGATATGATTAAAGATATGATTAAAAATAAAAAGTTCCTTCCTCCTCATTACAAAAAAATTGCCAAAGAAAATGGACTACTATAATATATTGATATATTAATTTATTACAAAAATTGAATACTATTATCTATAATAAATTTGATCATGCACAATATGCACAAAGATAAATGTATTATTTGTCAGTCTAGTGGAATAATATCTAAAACTTATGATAATAGATTTTGTAAATGTAATATTAAATTTCATAAAAACTGTTTCATATCTCATTACAATCATCAAGGCAATTATAAAAAATGTTTAACAAACTCTCATCATTTTACAGCTGATAATAAAGTCAAAATTCATGAATTTATCAATGCTGAACTGTATTGGATTTACTTAATAGTATTATTAATATGCAATTCAGGTTTAGTTGGCGGTTCATTGGCTTTATACTTTAATATAAACTCTTTTTATTATCTTTCATTAGTATGTATAACTTCTGTTTATTCATACTATCTTTGTCCTCTTTCTACAGATTATCTTTTTATTCTTCGTGGTGTTTATCCTATTAAATATTTAACAGTCGATAACACTAAAATTTTTAGTTGTATGGGTGAATATTTAGGAATATCAAAAAAAGGAAGTGTTAATTTTATAAATTATGAGATAATACTCGGAATACTATTTCATATGATCTCATTAACAATTGGATCTTTGTATATTGGAGAATTATCTGATAATAACAGTAATAATAATGGTGATAATAAATATGACCAAATAATATTAATTTTATGCATCTTATTTTCCTCAATTATTGTTTGTAATAAAATACACAGTTTCACATCTATTCCACCTACTATAGTTGAAAATTTTAATCTAGAAGTTAGACGTTAAAAAAACATAAAATATTGAACTTTGTTTAATTTTGCTAATATATATAAATGGTGAATATAGATACTACTAATCCAACTTTTATTACTATAGTAATAGTAGTTGGTCTAATTGTCCTCTTTACTATTTGGAATCTCCTTTCTTGTATTATTCCTTGTTTACCATCTTGCTTTGACATTTGTAAATGTATTAGTGGATGTTGTTGTGGTTGTGCATCTAAATGCTGTTGTGATGATGATGAAAAACTAGATAATTTAGTTTAATTAATAAGTTATAATTTTTTAATTAAATAAATAATAAAAAAAAATAATAATCAACAACAAGAATTTATCTTTTTGTTAACATTTATGTTATTTATTAAATTTATTGTGTTTTTTTTAATTCCAATTCCATTTTCTATAGTAGGTTCTATTTCTTTGGCATCAATAAGTTCTAATACTTCAATAACAATCGAATCAAAAACATTTTCTACACCTTCACCGGTCAAAGAACTTGTTTCAAAATATTTTAATCCATATTTTTTTATTTCATTTTCAATAAGTTTACTATCTATGCGATTCAAGCAATCTGATTTTGTACCAACTAAATATATTACTCTTTTTTTATCTTTATTTTGATTTAATAATTCAATCCAATATTGAATCCCTAATAAAGTTGATTCTGAAGTCAAATCAAATACTATTAATATAGCTGTTGCATTTTTAATATAACTGTCAGTTATAGCTTTAAAACGTTCTTGTCCAGCTGTATCCCAAATTTGGTATTTTATAGTTTTAGGTAAAGAATTATGATCCACAAGTGTTTTAGTAATGGAAAAAAAATCAACACCAATTGTTGGTACATGTTCTTTATTATAGTGTTGAGAAGTGTATCTATAACTCAAACTTGTTTTACCCGATGAATAGTTACCTACAACAGCTATTTTCATGATATAATCGTAATTGTTCATTTTAATTAATTTAAAAACTTTATCTCATCAATTTTATATAAGATATAAGATGGATTTTGAACATAAATATAATAAGTATAAATCTAAATATCTTCAACTTAAAACACTCTTGTCAACATATGAAGGATCAGGATTTTTAAAAAAAAATATGTCAGGTGGATCAAAAAAAGAAAAAGAAAATAATAATACTTTAAAAGTAAAATGCGTAGAAGTATATCAAGATGATGAAGAACATAAATTTAAAGGGATTATGTGTAAAACACCACCAATAAAAATAAGATTTAAAACAGATGAAATAAAAACAGCTTTCTTAGTAAAATCTTTATTGAGATTAGTAAATAAAAGTTTAAGAATTAAATTTGTAAAAAAAGTGGAAATAATAGAAGGTAAAAAAACTAAAGAATATACAGGCGATAAGCTTTCAGATAATATTAAAATTTCAGAACAAGGAGTAATAGATAAAATAATTATTAAATTTTAATTATTCCATATTTTCTATGAAGTTCAATAAAAGGAATATGTTGAATATTATTTTCTGGAATTTTAATTTCATATAAAAAAGTGGAAAATGATTTTTTCTTCTTTTTTCGTAATTCATTTGCTTTGTTATGTATATTAATTGAATCATTTTTTGATAAAATATAAGCAGATACTATATCATCGTTTTTTGGCACTTTTATGATATCTTCTAATCTTTCCATCATATCTTCTTTTGTACCATAGACTAAAACTCCAACTTTTCTTTTTCTGTCATCTTTACCTTCTATATGAGATAAAATCTCAGTATCAATTGTTAAATCTTTAATATTTGCTTTATATATTTTTTCAGTTTTATTAGTTACAAAAGTTCCAAATAACTCCAATTTTATACCTTGTTTAGGAACAAGTCCTGTTTCTTCACGAAGTTCTCTAAGACTTGCATCATCATAATCTTCATTATAAAAACAAGATCCGGTTATTGCAGGAGGTTGAACATCACCTGCATCGTAACCAACAGCGAGAACCCAACTATCTTCAGGTAACGTTTTCAAAGCTTCTCTAATTCCTTCATTTGAAAAATCTGAAAATTTCAATGAACTTTGATGCTCTATAACTACCGATCCACCATAACTTAATTCAATCATGGATAAATTACTTCACTTAGATAACAATATTATTCAATATTTTAAATAAATGAATTAACAAAATGTTTTTTTTCATAGCCTGATAAGTCTTTAGAACAGAAAATACATGTTTTACCATTGGTGTTTAAACAAGTTTTAATGCACTCATCATGAACAAAAAACACATGAGTGCATCCTTTCATAGCATATGCTTCATCACAATCGTCTCCACATATATAACAGGAAGATTCTTCAGATGTATTTTCACTTATTTTTCTAATATTACCAATTTTATAAAAATCTATTAATATATCTATATAATCTGTGTATTTTGTTTTAATTATTTCAACAGTTGTATCATTAAATACATTTATAATCCTATCTCCTTTAGAATCTGTATGTGTTATTAATTTTTTGAATAAATCTTTTGAAATATTTTTAAATTTAAAATCTTGATTTATCTCTAATGTAAATTTATTATTCAAAAAGTTATGCATTTCAGATTCTAAATTATATGTAAGAAGTTTATCAAAAATTTTTTGACCTCTATTTTTTATATTTTTTATATTATCCAATTTTATTAAAGGAATGTATTGATTTAATAACGAAAACATATTTTTATCAATTAAATACTCAACTATTGAAAAAGTATTCTTCATGAGTTTATTTTTATTATAGACACTTATTATTTCTGGATGTTCATCAAACAACTCTATAATAGCTGGATAATCATCTTCTAATGGTTCTCTGTTTTGAAAATATTCTACTAAATATTTAGAATCATTTTTATGTAATAAAGATAACAGTTCAAGATCAAATTCAAATAATTTATTAATCGACAATAATCGATTAACTGTAAAAGGATAATAATTTAAAATTTTTGACCAATAATCTTTTTTTAATAAGAAATTATTATTAATCAATATGGAGATTAGTTTATCATATTCAGGAATAGGTTCTGCTTCAATTACATTAGTAAGAAATTCTATATATCCATCACACTGACTTAATAAAGTTAATTCATAGCAGTCTACAAATTTTTGAACTAATTCAAAAGTTAAGTTTGCATCTTCTTTTATTAAAATTTTTGTAATTTTAAAAATAGCTGAAGATATTATAACAATTTGATCCATATCTACTATATACCTAACTATCTTCACTAAATCTTTAGAATAATCTTTTAATACTTTATTTAAGACGTCAATTGTGTCAAAATCTAAATGGGATAATATGAAAAATAAATTATTAAGATCTGTAATTTTATTTTGTAAAAAATAGTTCTTACAAAACTGTGTGTCATTTTTTATTTTACAATAATCTACAAAAGATGTTTCTGCTAATTTTAATATTTTTGATTCTGAATCAAAGAGATTAAGATCAATACATATAATAAATATTCTCTTTAAATTCTATACCTCAAGCTTTAATTCTAAATCTTGAATATGTTTTAATTCAATTATAAGATCTTTATTTTTTATCCTTTTTAGAATTTGTTCAAAAACTTCTGGAAATTTCTCTGTTTTTTCTAATATAAAAGACACATCTATTAATTTTGTTGGATTTAAATAATTAATTGTTTTCAATAAGAACACACTATCTTCTTTTTTAACAATTTCTTCTAAAAACTTTTTAGAAATGAAAATATTATCATTTTTATTTTTCACATCTTTAGAGATATTATCTATTAATTTTAATATTATCTGTTTTTTATACTTATAATTCAAATTAGAATCTATTATGTCTATAATATTCACATCATCAAATATATTTAAAATATTGTCATCACTGAAAATATTACTGTTAGCTAGTCTTATGTTTTCTATAGTATTGTTTATTTTTTTGACTATTTTTAAGGAAAACTCTTCACCATTACATTCTTTTATTATTTTAACAATAAACTCTATTGAATCATTATCAAATATAATTGATTCAATATTATTTATCAATATATCTTTGTTGAAAAATTTAATTAATTCTTTTAAATTTTTTTCTTTAGTAGTATCTTTTTTCTCACAATTTTCCATATTAATATACCACAAAGAAGCCAAAATATTTGAGTATATTTTAACCAAATTAACTTCATCTAATTCATAAGAACAAAGTAAATCGTAAGTTATTCTTAATAACTTAGCAAAAAAATCATCATTACTCAAACAATACAACATTGATGACGTTTGTATTATTTTTAAAAAGGTGCTTTTACCTAATTTATCGAAATGTTTCTTCATAAAGTTCAAAACTATTGATGAGTCAAAACTTGATATAAACTCATCAGAAAAATCGAACATCTCTAATGCAGTTATAATATCTTCAAAAAAATGATTTTTAGATTGCAATGCCATTAAAAAATCTTCAGATAAATCTCTTTTATTTATTTCCTGGATTATGTCTTTTTTAAAAATTAAATTTCTTTTGTTTAAATTAATCAACTCTTGAAAATATAATTTAAACTCTTCATTTTTTTTTATTAAGGGATACATATTTATTATTTGATTTGAATTATATAACTGATACATCATAATTGTTTTGCAATCTAAATCCATAGAGTAAATATCAATAAATTTAATCTTATCTTCAATTGTCAATTTACTTAAAATATCTTTAAATTTAGATTTAAAAATAATAGTGTATTCAGCACAATCTTTTAAAAATTTAATTTTATTAATAACTCTTTTGTCAAAACTAATATTAATATCTAAAATATTAAGATCCAAAGTTTCCTCAAAATTTAAATTCTCTAAATTTTCAAGAATATTATTTCTAAATTGTATTAATTTGCTTTCGAATTTTTTTTTTATACAAAATACAGTTACTTTTGTCACAAATTTATCATCAGAGAAAAAATGATCAAGTAATCCTAAAGATAAATGTTTTGAATGTTCTAATTGTTTAATGATATTTTGAAAACATAATTCTCTTTGTTCAAGAGACATATATGGAATGAACCTTTTTATGTCATTCAATATAAAATATAAATTTGTTTTATACTGGTTTAAAATTGCAGAATATATTCTTATGTCAGTCGGGTCATATTCGATCATATTTACGATTTTATCTTTAAAATTAACCCACAAAAGCAATGTGTTATTTAATTTTTTTAGTAATTTTTCATGATAAGTTAAAAATAAAAATTTACATAAATCTAGATTATTATTTATAAGTAACACATGCGGAATTAATTCTAAGATAAAATTTTCTTGTTTAATAGTAAGCTCTTTTAAAAAATTTTTATTTATTTGATTATTAATTATATGTCGTTTAATTTTTTTAATATTATTATCTGTTAATTTTTCTTTATTCTCAATTAAAACCAATATGGTTGACTCATCTAATAGTTCAACACAGTTATCAATTTCAAGAAACTCATTGATAATTTTAAAAAGATTACATTCTATTAATATATCTATTATAATTTTATCTTTACAAATGCTTAGTATATGAATTTTATGTTTTTTTAAATACTTCTCAAGAGATGTGTATTTTACATTGCTTTTCACTACTAATTTATTCACATATTCTGTAATTTCTTTATTTTGATAGTCCTCTAATTTTTTTATCTTAGTTTTATCAGTCAGATAAGATAAATCATTGTCTCTTGTTTTAAAGCCTAATAGAGACAACATTTCAGCATATCTAGTAATAAAATAAATAATTCAATAATTTTATATTTATTAAATGTTTAATTTCTTAATAATATGAGCAACTTTTTGTAACTCATTCATAAAATTGATTTATGATTAGATTTTATTTAATTTAATTAAATCAAGATGTTAGAATCTAGTGTTAAAAATATTACTTTAGGATCTTATATTAAAGATCTTGAAAACAAAGCAATAGATTTAGAACCTGAATATCAAAGAAACTTTATTTGGGGTACTAGACTTATGGTTGAATATCTTACTTCTTTATATAATGGTATGGCTCCTACAATGTTCGTTATAAATAACAAAAACAAAAGTAAAAGAATAATAGATGGTAAACAAAGAAGCACTTCTATACATAAATTTGCAAACAATGAATTTCCAATTATGATAGGAGATACACCTTATTACTATAGTAAAGTACCTGAGGGAATTAATAATGGTAAATTATTAAAAAAAGAAAAAAAAGAGGAATTCAAAAAGATAACTATAACAGTTAAAGAATACGAAAATTTAAGTTTTAAAGAAGAAACACAAATCTTTAACCTTCTTCAGAATGGCGTATCATTAAGACCAGGTGAAAAAGTGTTAGGCTATATAACAGACGTTAAGAAAAGTTTAGAGTTCAATAAAATAGCAGAATCTCTAAGTGAACCTCTTAAAAACTTTTGTAATACAAGTAGACGAGATCATCATATGATTTTGCTTCAATATTTAAATTTTAATCAAAATAGTAAACTTTCTATCACTCTTGATGATTGTAAAAAATGTTTGCAAGAATTAGAAAAAACAGATGAACTTTCAGATGGATTAAATAAAGCAAAAACAGAATTATTATGGATTATGGATATTCTAAATGATGATTCAATTAAAAGGTTAAAAGATCTTAAAAAGAAGAAAGTATTTTATACAGTAATTTTTGGACTTAGAATGTATAAATCCCTTTTAGATAATAAGA
>Ga0207920_1000022_pt1 | contig 24385 bp, 26 predicted proteins | sample DeeseametaMP0204_FD_184218 | JGI IMG/M metagenome (GOLD analysis project Ga0207920, IMG submission 184218) | Marine microbial communities from the Deep Atlantic Ocean - MP0204 (SPAdes) | ecosystem: Environmental > Aquatic > Marine > Oceanic | place: South of Cape Verde, Atlantic Ocean... | reverse complement strand
CCCCAAATTGCATCATACTTTGATGCCTCAACTAGTTCTTTTTTACCTGTTTTCAAAAGAATTTCTTTCAAATCATTATTTTGAGAAAACTTATAAAAGTTACCTTGTTCGACTATTTTTTCACGATTATCTTTCCATTGTTGTTCATTAAAATTTTTAACTTTCCGACCAAGAGATTTGATTTTTGCAGGATCTTTGTTCATAAGAATTAATTTAAGTGTTTCGTTGTCTTTGAATAATCGGGCTTTGCCTGCCATCATATATTGCTCTGCACAATAGTAAGGAGTATCTTCACTATCCTTAAATAATACTTCGGGTTCATTATTTTTACCTATTTTTTCATAAAACTGAGAAAATACTCTTTCATTATAAACTGTTCGTGACTTTTTATGACCATAGAAGAAAATTGTAGCCATGATTTTTATTATTGATTTTTATTATTAATTTCCTTTTATTCAACTTTTAAATTTTTTAAATAAAGATATTTCAACTTATAATCTAAATATTTTTTCTTATATACATCTTTTGTATATTTTATTTTAGATCCACCTTTTTGACTTGTTACTGTTTGTTGTATTTCATTTGATGTTTTTTTTATCCAAGGATCTTCAAAATCATTTTTGCCTAATTTATTAAATTTTGTACTCAAAACTTTTATCGCATAAGATCCCAACCTTCTAAATTAACCAACATTTCAACACATTCTTTTAATCCATCATTTGGCAATGTATGCCAATTTTTTGGGATGTCTACCATATTTAATTTCATCAAACTGTGCCAAATTAATGGCACCCACAAATGAGATTGTGTTGTGGTTGTATATTTAGTCATTGTTGCACAGGTTGCAATCATTTGACCTTCAGGTACCCCAAAATCTTCATCTATTTTACCATAATATAGTATTAAGTTTTGTATTGTAGGTATAATATGACCACTACTTAAACTGTCAACATTTATATAATAATTAGGTGTTTCTTTTTTTATTATTTTATCCTTATCTAAAATACATTGATTTATTATTTTCATATAAAATACTCAATAGATTAATTAGTTTAAAATTAAAAACAAAGATAATACTAAACATATGACTGACTATATAATTGGAATAGATTTAGGTACAACTAACTCATGTGTTGGTATTTGGTCTGATAACAAAGTACAAATAATAACAAATAATGATGGTCTAAGAACAACTCCTTCAACCATCACTTTTAAAGATAATGAAATACTAATTGGACAACCTAATCCAAGATATACAACTATTAAAAGTGTTAAAAGATTTATTGGAAAAAGTTTTGATGATAAAACAGTTCAAAAAGATAGTAAAATAGTAGGTTATAACGTTCAAAATATTGATGGGGAAATTAAAATAGAAAATTATACTCCATGTGAATTATCTAGTTTTATATTAAAAAAACTCAAATATTTAGCAGAAGATTATATTGGTGAAAATGTTAAAAAAGCTGTTATCACTGTACCCGCGTATTTTAATGATAGACAAAGAAAAGAAACAAAAAAAGCAGGAGAATTAGCGGGACTTGATGTTTTAAGAATTATTAATGAACCTACTGCCGCTTCTTTAGCATACGGACTTCATAAAAAACAAGAACAAAAAATCCTAGTATATGATACAGGTGGTGGCACTTTAGATGTTACTTTATTACAATTGGATAACGGTTTTTTTGAAGTTATAAGCACTTCAGGAGATACTCATCTTGGTGGTGATGATTTTGATAACAAATTAGTTGTTTATTGTCTAGATATGTTTTGTAGGAAATATAGAAGTTTTCCTAAAACAGAAGTTATAACTAATAAAAAAACTTTGGAAAGAGTTAAACAAGCTTGCAAATTAGCTAAAGAACAATTAACTACTAATAATTCTACAAATATTGTCGTTGATTCTTTATTTGAGGGAATTGATTTTATTTGTGATATTACTAAATCAAGATTTGAACAAATGTGTGATGACCTTTTTAAAAGAAGTATAAAACCAATTGATAAAGTATTGGATGATGCAAAATTAAAACCAGAAAACATTGATGAGATAGTTTTAGTTGGAGGATCATCAAGAATGCCTAAACTAAGAGAAATAATTAAACATAAATTTAATGGAAAAGAACTTAATATTAGTATTAATCCTGATGAAGCAGTTGCTTATGGTGCTACTATTCAAGCTGCTATGATATGTGGCGAATTTACTGTTAAAGATATTGTATTATGTGATGTCACACCGTTGACCCTTGGATTAGAATCTAAGGGAGGTTTAATGGCACCTGTCATTAAAAGAAACACCAAAATACCAACTACTAAAGAAGAATACTTTACTACATTTTCAGATAATCAACCTGATGTTGTTTTTAAAGTTTATGAAGGAGAAAGAAGTTTAGCTAAAAATAATCATCTATTAGGTAAATTCACCCTTAAAAATCTACCCATGATGCCACGGTGCGAACCTAAAATTAAAGTTATATTTAAAATTGATGTTAATGGTATTCTATTTGTCTCTGCTACTGAAGAACATACTAATCAAACAATATCTGTTATTTTTAATCAAGATAGAAATACTCTTAAAACAAGCAAATTATTAGAAGATGCTGAAACTAATTTTGATGAAGATATTAAAAGTAAAGACAATATAATAAATACAAATAAATATTCGAATTATTTATACAATACGAGTAAACTTGTGAATAGTTATGAATTTAAATCAAAAATAAAAGAAGAACAATTTATTTGTATTATTAATAAACTAAAAGAAGAAAAAGATTGGATCATGAGTAATAATAATATTACTAAATCTGATATTGATAAAAAAATGGAATATTTAGATAGTTTAATTGTGGACTATCTATAAAAAAATGATAATATTAATTATTATTTTAAATTAATAAAATTATGGGATATAAATTAGATATATTAATTATCGGATTGTCTAGTTATATTGGTTATAAGTCTTATAGAAATTATCCTGAAATTTTATATGTATATGGATTAACTTTAGGTTACATCACTCATAAAACATTAAATAAATATTCTAATAATAACAATGTTAAAATTGAATATGTGTCTGAACTAAGTCAATTCAGTTAAAATTGATTGATTTATATTTATAAAATTAAATTATTATGATTAATAATTCTGATGGCTTATTATTATTTGGATTTATGACTATATTTTGTTGGATACCTCTTTTTTTTCTTGTTATAATGGGAGTTATGAGTTATTTGGCTCTTTTTGGAATCATTTATTTTTTATACGAAATTTGGATGGATTATCCAGTTGCTTTTACTGTTGGAATATTAGCTATTTTATTAAAATCATAAATTTTATTAAACGTTGAACTCTTTTTATTTATAATATGTTTAATTATGTTTATTTATAGCTTCTAAATATTTCTTCTTATATTTCATATATTTATAATAGTAGTCTTTTTTACCACCTGATTGTGGTGTTTCTAATATACCAATTTCTTTTGCTCTTGTTAACACTTTTTCGTCAACCACTAATTCTTCTTCAAAAATTTTGTCTTGTTGAAATTCACCTGTTAAAGTATCTAAAATTAGTTTTACTACTTTTTTTATGTTATCTAAATTAGTTTCTTTAATTATTTTAGGAAGTTCATTCATTTTATCTAAAATATCATTTAGTTTTTTATTTATCTGTTCTCTTTCATTTGGTGCACTAGGAGTTAAGAAATCAAAAAATCCACCTCCTGTCATACTCATAGGAGCAGTTGGATAGGCAGTTGGTGGTCTAGCTTGAAAAGGATTGTTTTTGGGAAATAATGGTCCTTCTCTCATTTTACTATATTTATAAGGGTCTGGTAATTTATACTCTTGATTTCTTGAAGATGGTAAATTAACAGATGGTAAATTAACAGATGGTAAATTAACAGATGGTGAATTTGTAGGCAATCTAACATTTGAATTTGGAATAATTGGTGGTAATGTGTAGCTTTGATTCGCTGATTGTCTTATGTTTTGTAACATCTCAGGTGTTACACCATGAGATATTTCATTGGGTTGAGAAATTTGCATTGGTGGGTTTATTGATTGTTGTACATGTTGTGTATGTTGTGGTATTGGTGAGTTAATTGATTGTTGTATAGATGATTGTTGTACATGTTGAGTATCTGTATTTTTTAATGTTTCGATATTATCAATTATGAGATTTTTTAATCTATCACCATAATTTTTACCATTTTTTTCTATTTTAAATAAAATATCAAGAATTTGATTGATGTCGTTAAAAATACCATCATCTTTTAAATAATTCTTTATAATTTCCATTTTGTTAGGATCCTCTGACATACTATATATTTTTAGACTACAAAAAAAGATTACTAAGGAATATAAATAAAATAACACGAAAAACGACTTATCTATAATAATTATACTCATTATTCGGTTTTAGAAATAATTAAATTCTTTTATAAGTTTATCATCTTTATATAATTCTATTATACCTTCTTCATTTTCAGTATTTGGTTTTTTAATAAGTTTATAACTTGGATCTAGATATAGTTTTACTAAATCAAATCCCCATTTCTTTTTTGGTATATCTTCTGGTTTCTCATCGTATTTTAACCGTCTATAAGGATTGACATATTCAACCTCTACTTTTTCTTTACTTTTGTCTTCGAATAAAACGTCATCAGCTACTTTCTTAGACACAATATTATCGCTAAGGCAACTCTCTAAAGCGTCCTTACAGAAATCTTCTTCATCTCCATAATTGACTGACATATAAGCCATCATAAAATTTAAACAATTTGCGAAACTTTCTAGTTTAGATACATCTGAGTTGTGAATCGATTTTGGTGGGCTGTTATCCATATATCTATATGTATCTCTGTTTTTAAGTAATATAAAAAGTCCAAAAAATTGAATTTTAGATAATATCAGTATAGATTATAATCATGCAAATCTTCGTAAAAACATTAACCGGTAAAACTATCACTCTTGAAGTTGAGGCTTCTGATAATATTGAAAATGTTAAGGCCAAGATTCAAGATAAAGAGGGGATTGAAAACTGTCAATTTTAATTACTTTTAAAAATTTGTTAAATTTGTCGCTTTTAGTTATGATTTAAGTTATGAAAGAAATAAACTATAAAATTTGGTTTGCTGGTTTTTATGAGGCAGAAGGCACAATTAGTTGCAATAGAGTATCACTTCATCAGAATGATCCAAGACCATTAGAATTGGCTAAGATTTATTGGGGTGGACATTTAAAAAAAAGAATAAGGAAATCTCCTGCTTCTGATAAAATTTGTGTCAGTCATGATCTTAGATTTAAAAAGTTAGAAACTAGAGAATTTATTAAAGACATATATCCTTTTTGCAGAATTCCAAGGAAAATAAATAACATTAAGAAAAATTTAGATTTATTCGATTATCCACCAATAGTAGAAAAATTAACAGATTATCAATTAAATGAATACATTTGTGGCTTTTATGAAGGAGATGGTTATATATCATTAGATAAATCTGCAAATAACTCTATTATTATTGGCATTGATCAACAGACTGTTGAACCACTAAATCTTGCAAAGGAGAAATGGGGTGGAAGTATTATAAAAAGGATACGAAAATCACCAGCATCCGACAAAATGTGTACTATTTTCACATGGGTAATCCGAAGAAAACGTGCCGAGGTTTTTATAAATGATATTAAAAAATATATGAGAATACCATATAAAATTAACCAAATAGATGAAGCTCTTAAAAATAAGGGTAAAAAATCAGATGGTGATTATAAATGTAAATATTGTAACAAACAGTTCTCTAATCCTCCCAATCGTAGAAGACATGAATTGAATACTCATATTGGTGGAAAAATTTTTAATTGTGAAAAGTGCAATTCTACGTTTAAACAGGCATATAACTTAAAACTACATTTAGAAACTTTACATGGCGATTCGAATAATAAGATCGAATGTTTAGAATGTGGAAAGTTTTTCAGTTCAAAAATAACTTTGAAGCGACATCAAAGCAAATTACATAAATTGACGGTTAAGTCCTAAAAAGTGTCCCTCTCGTATCATCAAGGCTCTGATACGAGGTCAAAGGTTGAGATTCCTTGTTTACAAATCCAGACGCTAGTCACATTGTGGCGAGACATCCAAATTGCGGGAAACTCCTTAGAGTCCTTATTACCACTCTTTTATGGAAACGTAAGAGAGGAACACGGTTAGTTGCCGTTCCCAATGGTAAAAAGATAAGGGATTGGACAATCCGCATCCAATAAGCTACCTTCATTATGCTAGGAGATGCTTATGGTTCAACGACTAGATGCTTGTCGGCTTGAGAGATCTAGCAAATCTCAATGATGGCTTAAGGTATAGTCTAGTCCATTAGGGAAACCTAGTGGCTGGGACGCCCCCCAGATCAACAGCGGCTAATTTTCGCAGGTAAACAATTAGAAGATGGTCGAACTTGAAAATTGAGTTCAAAAGTACAACTAAAAATTTGTGCTAGTCAGTTCTTTAGTGGAATTGGCGAGACATCCAAATTGCGGGAAACTCCTAAAGCTTTCGTTACTACTTTGCAATGGAAACGTTGTGAAGGACCACGGTTAATTGCCGTTCTCTAGTAAAAAGACGAAAGATGACGACTCCGGTCTGAAATGGACAATCCGCATCCAATGAACTACACCCGTTATGCAAGGGAATGTTTATGGTTCAACGACTAGATGCTTGTCGGCTTGAGAGATCTAGCAAATCTCAGTGATGGCTTAAGGTATAGTCTAGCCCCCTTTGGAAACTTTGGGGTAGTGCGTAGCTGATTATAACATTGACCCTTTGGTTGAGTGTTAAAAAGTACATAGGAAAAAACTATGTGCTAGTCAGTTCTTTAGTGGAATTGGCGAGACATCCAAATTGCGGGAACCTCCTAAAGCCTTTGCTACCATCCTTGTATGGAAACGTACAAGGAGATCACGGTTAGTAGCCGTTCTCTGGTAATAATGCAAAGGATGTTACAATGGACAATCCGCATCCAACAGTCTTCACTCGTTAGTGTGAGAGTTTGACTGTGGTTCAACGACTAGATGCTTGTCGGCCTGAAGAGATTCACAACCTCTTATGATGGCTTAAGGTATAGTCTAGCCCTTTCCTGAAAAGGTTAGGTAGTGCGTCAAAAGGAAAGTACATTACATTTAGTCCTCCGTTTAAGGGGTGGTACAATCTAAGTATTATAATATAATTATAAAAAAAGATGAATAATACTTAAACGTTTATTTATACATTGAAATATTAATATTATGACTACAAAAATATGTAAGTTATGTAAAAAAGAAAAAGATATATCATGTTATAACAAACATAACGGAACAGTTGATAAACTTGACCAAAGATGCAAAGAGTGTATGAAAGAAATTCGTCAAAAATCAAAAGAAAAAGCCAAAAAGAATAAAGAAAAAAAACAAGATGAAATATTAGATAAGTTTAAGACGAAAACTAAATCAATAAATTGGCAAGGAGGTAAAATTGTTGGAAATATCTTTAAAAGAACATTCCAAAATATAGATTATATTTGTGTTAACGTAGGAGGGAAACAGAAATCTTTTAATATTAAAAAATGTGGATCTGAAGAAAAAGCAAGAGAAGAAGCTGAAAAATTCTTAATCGAAAAAAATAAAGAATCAAACCTTATTAAGAATCAATACAAAATTATACATGGAAATAATAATCAACCTAAATATATTATTGTTCAACTCAGTAAAGGGTATGTCATGTTAACTGATTATGAAGATTTAGAATTAATTAAAAAACATACTTTTTTTGTACAAAACTCATCAACAAATGAAAACGCTAAAAAATATTGTGCCTTAAATTTAAATACTAAAAAAAGTCAATATCATAAATTTATTACTGGATATGATATTACAGATCATATTAATGGTTATCCTCTTGATAATAGAAAATGTAATCTTAGAAACGTAACCTTATCTGAAAATAATAAAAATAGAACTCTTATTAACTCAGTAACATTAAAAAAGGTTGAAGGAGGGTTTATACCTGAAATAAAATATAACAATAATAAACTTAGTGAATCACCTTTAAAACCTTTCAAATCTAAATTAGAGGCACAAGTATGGATTGATAAACAGTCTGATATTATCGATCATAAAATAAGTTTTGATGAATTGGAAACTAAAAATAATGTAAATGTTGATTTCGAATATAAAAGAACTAAAAAGAAACTATTTATTAAACCAATAATTTCTATTGAAACAACTGACGGAAAAATAAAAAAAATTATTGGTGAATATTCGGATAATAATAAAGAAGTTAATAAATGGATAAATGAAAATGAAGTTGAGGTTAAAAAAGAATATATTAAGTCCAGAAGAAAACAACTTGCCCTCGATTTCGAAACAATAATGAAGAAACATGCAGATGGTTATAAATGGCACGATAAAATAGATGATGACACAGAAGTTAAAAAAGATATAATTGAAGACGTTGTTACTGATAAAGATACTAAATATAAAAGATTTCTTAAAATAGATCCCAAATTTGATTTGTCAAAATTAGACACTTCAAAAAAAAAAATTAAACATATTACTCACAAAGGTATCGAATATAAATTCTGTTCTGGTTGTAATAAATGGATAGATGTTAAAGATTATTTTAAAAATTCTAAAAATTGGGATGAATTAGACAGACGTTGTAAAGTGTGTAAAAAAAAGTCTAAAGAATCAAATAAAATATAAAAAAAATGAAAATAAAAATAAAACTAATATTTGATTAGTAAATAGTATAAATATCAAGGTATAGTTTTACCTTTAGAGTTTTTTGTATTAATAACTAATACAAATTGAAAGACTAGATGAGGACTAAGTGTAGAGTACTTTCTTTCTGAAAAAAAAAAAAAAAAATAAAGTCTAAAACCCAAAAATTATTAATCAAGGTATTGTTTTTACCTTTAGAAAAGAGTGTATTATTTTAATACAGATATTCTCTAATTGTTGATCCGGTGGAAAACAGTTAGAAGATGCTAGAACAAAATGTTTGATAACAAAAGTATAATATCAAGGTATTGTTTTTACCTTTAGAATTTATTTATAAAAGAACAATGCTGAGAGCAAAAGTTAAACTGAAAAAATAGAAAATACAATATCAAAAACCAATGCCAAATAAAAATCCAATAAACTAAAAAACAAGAATCAAGAGCAAATAAAAAGTAGTAAAAAAGCCATAAAAACTTAATTTATTATTATCAAATATAAGTATCAAATTATTTAATATTAAATGAATAATTTTCATATTGAAATTATTTAAGATTTATAATAAAATTTGAAATACTAAAATAACTTTTAAATTTATTTGGTATAATACATATACTAAAGAACTCTTTATCTTTGAAATGAAGACTTCACAGATGTTCCCATTTGACGAAATTGAAACATTTTTAATCTTTAAGAAAGCTCTAGATGAAACAAATGAAGGATTAATATTTGAAAGCTTTATTAATGTTTCAAATCTTAAATTTCTCTTGTCAATTAAACAAGATACACTAACTTTTCCTCACACCGAAGAGTTTAAAAAGGTATGGGACATTTATCTCATTAGTTGTTATAAAAAAGGTTATGAATTTGATAATCTATATGAGCACTTTTTTAAAATACCGCTTCAAAAGACTTATTCTTATGATCCTCTTGACATGGTTGTATGTGAGTTTTATAAGACAAATGATGAAGGATATTCTTATTTGATCTAAAATTACTTAGATTTATTTATTGAAAAATATTGAATAATAATACATACTTTATAAACTATCTTTTATCATCATGGATATACAAAAACAAAATGATGACAGTGTGTCTCCAGAATTTTATCCTGGAGAGAAAGAGTTTTTTCAATGGTATGGAGAACAAAATTCAGAAGCATGTAAAACAATATTTCATCTTCATTCAATCATAAATAAATATGGAGATAAAAATAAATTCTTCTTTCATAACTTCCTTTATTGTGAAAAGTTTAGGGAATTTTTTTGTAAGAAAGGAATTGAACTTTATCTTTTTATGAGTTGTCGCGAGTTTTTTGATACAATTTATTCTTCTTTGACTCCAAAGGAAATTATAGTTTTTGAAAATTTTAATATTAAACCAATCAATCATGATTTTCATTTTAAAGATTTCAAAATTAATGATCCAAACACTTACCAACCAACATTTAGAGAAAAATCTCCAGAAAAGAACCATTGGGATTATCTTGGAATTTCAAAAAATAAATATCGAATGATTTTAATGAAACTTAATTCAACTCGTGGAAAAAAAGGAGAATACGATATTATTAATCATAATCAAAATAGTTCCAAAACAGAATATGATTATCTTGATATTGAATGTGCAAACTTAAATGGATATTCCAATTTTGTTAATAGATTCAAAACAATTTCTCAAGCTAAGAAATTCATATTAAGGCGCAAAGTTCCTGTTTATCAAATATATGTGTAAAATGTAATAGTATAATATTTATTTATTTCTTTAAAGTAATCTAAATTATAGTATTTTAACTAAAGTGAATCAAATAAAATAGAAGGTATTATATAGATGATATACGAATCAATAAATAAAAAAATAGAAGATCTTGAACCATATAATTTAACCTTAAATAACAACCAAGATAATAAAAATTTAAATCAGGTAAAAGAACAAAATGAAAATCAAAATAATAAAATGTTCAGAACAGTTCCTAAACTTCATTATGATTTTGATAATAATGTAGAAAATCTTAAGATGTATATGAGAGTTGGTATATCTTTACAGATATTTACTTTTGTATTAATATTCATAATATACTTAATTCTCATAAGAAACTATCTCAAATAAATTACTATAAAAAATGATTTTTAATTTGAATTTACTAAATTAAGAATGAAACTTATAACAAGTGCATTACCATATGTTAATAACTCGCCACATCTCGGAAATATTATAGGATCTGTATTAAGTGCAGATATTTATAATAGATATTGCAAATTAGTTATAAATGAGAAAACTCTTTTTGTTTGTGGCACAGATGAACATGGGACAACTACAGAAGTAGAAGCTCAAAAACGTGGTGTAAGTTGTGAAGATCTTTGCAATGAGTATTATAATATTCATAGAAAAGTATACGATTTTTTCAATATAGAGTTTGATATTTTTGGAAGGACATCTGACAAGGATCATAAACTATATTCACAAGAAGTTTTTACAGAACTTTTTAATTCTGGTATAGTTTCGCCTGAAATAACTAAAGAGTTTTTTTGTAATAAATGTTTAAAAGCTGTAGCAGATAGATACGTTAAAGGTGAATGTTATAACTGTAATAGTAGTACTAAAGGTGATCAATGCGATAATTGTAATGAATTAATAGAAAACACTAAACTACTCAATCCTAAATGTTCTGTTTGCAAAAATGACTTAATTTTAAAAGATAATAATCACTGTTATTTAAGATTAACTAAATTTAAAAAAGAGTTAGAGGATCAAGATATTGAACTTGATAAAAATGGATCCGCTATTAAGAAAATATTTTTAGATACTTTAAAAGATAGATGTATAACTCGACAAATTAACTATGGGATAGATGTACCAATTAAAGATTTTGAAGATAAAAAAATCTATGTATGGTTTGAAGCTCCAATTGCATATTTCTCTTTTGCAAAACGTAAGATGGAATTAACTGATTGCAATGTAGAATTTATTCAATTCATGGGAAAAGATAATGTACCTTTTCATACTATTGTTTTTCCAGCTATTATATTGGGATTAAATAAATTAAATAAAAATAAACTACCAATCGTTAATAAAATATCATCTACAGAGTATCTTTTATGGGATAATAAAAAATTTTCAAAGAGTGAATGCATAGGGATGTCAGGTTTAGATGCTATTGAATTTTGCAAAAAAGAAGAAATTAATTCAGATTATTTAAGATTTTATCTTTGTAAAATAAGACCCGAAAATGCAGATTCTTCTTTTTCTCTTGAAAAGTTTCGATCAACTTGTAATTCTGATTTATTAAATAATTTCGGTAATCTAATTAATAGAATTCTTAAATTATCCATCAAACATTTTAATCAAGATAAGATTAATATAAATTTAAATGAATTTAGAAAATTAAACTATAAATATTTCAAAGACAATCAAGATCTTAATACACTAAATATTAAATTTTTAAATTTACTTGATAAAATAGAACTAAAAGAAGGTCTTCGAATATGTTTGTCAATGTTTGATAAACTAAACAGATTTCTACAAGATAAAGCAGTATGGAAACATAAAGGAGAAGAATTTTATGAAAGAAATAGCGAGGTTCTAAAATTTGTTTTAATATGGACATGGAAAACAACTCAACTTATGGAAATTTTTACACCAATTACTTGTAAAAAAGTATTAAATAGTATACAACTTTTGACGAATAAACAAAGTGATTATATCAAAATAAAAGATCTTGACCCCATATTCAAAAAACTCTAATATTATTTATAAAAAAATGATTTATTTATCAAATTAATAAGAGTTAATATGTCCACTGACAATAATACTTCATATGTGAGTCATAATCAACCTAATGTTAATATAGGTTTAATTGGTCATGTTTCAAACGGAAAAACTTCAATTGTTCAATCAATTAGTAAAAAAGACACTAAACAATTTAAATTAGAAAAGAAAGTTGGTAAAACTGTAAAGTTAGGTTATGCCAATGCGAAGATTTGGAAATGTGGTTTATGTAAAGAACCTAGATGTTACTCTTCAACTGACAGTTCTCAATATGAACATAATTGTGAATGCGGAGAAAATACTAAATTAGTTGCCCATATAAGTTTTGTAGATTCACCAGGTCATCATTCACTCATGTCAACCATGTTAAACGGTACATGTGTAACTGATACTACTATACTTGTCGAATCAGTATCTAACATTGTTATACCAGCTCAACAAACTTTAGAACATTTAAAAGTTGCTAATAGTTTGGGTTTAGATAATATATGTGTATGTTTCAATAAATTAGATTTAGAGAAAAAAAAGGATAAAGCAATAACAAAAAAAATGGAACTTCGCAAGGCTCTTAAAGATACAATATTTGAGAACTCAATTATAATACCTCTTTCTGCAAATCGCGGTATAAATGTTGATTATCTACTCCAAAAAATTGTTGAAAAAGTTTCAGGAATTAAAAAAGATGTAACAGATAAATACTGTCGCGCTGTTATTATTCGATCATTTAATGTGAATAAACAGCATATTTCAATTAAAGATATTGTTCCGGGTATTATAGGTGGATCTATAATAAAAGGCTCTCTTCAAATTGGAGACAAAGTAACTATTTATCCAGGATTATATTATAAAAATTACTATAGTCCAATTGTTACTACTATAACTGAGATCCATTCTGAAAAAAATAAACTATCAACAGCTCTTCCTGGTGGTCTTATTGCTCTTCAAACTGATCTTGATCCTTCTTTAACTTTTCAAGATAAACTTGCAGGTAGTTGTGTTGTCAAAGGTAATATAGATGTTAAAATATATGGAACTATTCGATGCACTACAAATTTTATAGAAGATGAGGATAATATTAAAGAAAATGATACTATTTCAGTAAATTGTAATGGAAAAAGTTTCAGAGCCAAAGTAAATAAAATAAAGAAAAATAAAATAGAAATAAATCTTCATGATCCTGTTTGTGTTGAAATAGGCGACAGAATAAGTATTTCAATATTCGATAAATCTACAACTAAATTAACAAGAACAGGAAAAATAATAGAGGGTATTGAATGTGAAAAACTAGATTTGAAAGATCTCTTGAATATGATCTAAATGGAATTACTCAAGAGGAAGTTTTAAAGGTTAAATAATAGAGAGTCTTTAATTTTTTTTAAATTTAAAGATAATTAAAACAATTTATATTTTGATTGTTTAAAAAAACACTTTTATTTAATATAGTTTCTTAAAGTCATATTAAAAATAATTAACTTTATTCACCATTTAATCTTCTTTCTAATTCATAAACTTTTCTGTGTAGTTTTTCTGTTTCTTTCATAGTTAATGATAACTCTTTTACTCTTAATTTTGATCTTAAAATCTCTTTTTCTAATGCAGTTGATGAAGCATCTGTACTTGTGTCATAAAGACATTTGCACCAACCCTTTTTTTTTAAAAGATTCAAAAGTTTTTGAGATACTCCAAGAGTATTATCAACTGTTTCAAGTGTTGAATATACAGCTACTAATATATCCAATATTACTTGTTTGTCGTCATCACTCATTGTTCCATATTGAAAAAGTATATAAGAAAACACGCCAAAAAATATTCCTTCAATTGCTTCAGTACTTAATTTTAATACTGGTTCATCAACTTTGGCAATTAGTGCCAAAACACTGTTAAATATTTCCATTATAAAATTATAAATATTAAGTACTTGAGTTTGTTTTTTCGAAAATATATCTCTTAAAAGTTCAATGTCATTTGAATCAAATACACCATTATCATCTCTATCTAAAACTTGATTCACAAGATCTTTTAATTCATTAATAAATTGTTCATTACCTAAAATTTCAGATACATTATCTAATTGGAGATAAACAAAGTCTAAATTAATAAGACCATTATCTCTGACATAATCTAGATTTTGTTTAACAATTGTTGAAATATCACTATTCATTATATAATACTTTATATTTAAAATTTTATATTAATTTAATTTTTAAAATCTATTTTTATTCTAATATAGTTATATATGACATCTAAACAAGTAATTAATCTTTTATTGGTCACTTTTGTTCTTGTTGTAATGATTTATTTATTCAAAATGAATAATAAAAAAAGTAATTCTAACTTAAACAACAATACAGAAGATAATTCGCAAGAGACATTTGACAATGAAGACAATGAATTTTTAAGAGTTGAAGATTTTGAATCGATGCCTGCACCGGTTGTTGCTTATGATAATAAATCTTATTCCATTGGTTGTCCAATAGAAAACACTGACAAAGAACTAAAAGAATACTATAATAGAGTATATGGTACAAGAGACATGACAGACAGACAAAAAGCTAAAATGGCTCTTTGTGAACATACTGACTTCAGAGGTAAAACAAACGCTTCTTCTGGTCAATTTGGTCCAGATGCTGTTGATAAAATAAATTCTCTTTATTTATCAGGCAATGGTGCAGAAGCTAGAAATCATCAAGGTAAAACTATTAGAGAGGTTTATGATGGTTTAACTGATCAAACCAACTTAGTGATAAGACATAATATTCGACTTCCTAATTTTGAAGAAAATGATTGTGCTATTGCAAACGTTGTTTAATAATATATTAATTTGTTTTAACTATCTTAAAATTGATAAATACTTAATTATATAACTATTATAATATAGTATGAATTATCCTGACAATGTTAAAGAACAACTATTAAAATGGGTCTATGAAAAAATAGATCTATCAAAATATAAATATAAAATTCTAGAAAAAGATACTGATGTTGTCGATATACAAAAAGGATATTATGTTTCTCATAATTTTATGGGAGTAAATTGTTTGTTAGTTTTTGTAAAATTGTCAAATAAATTTTACTCTTTTTTAATAGACCGGAAAACTTTAAATTATAATTGGGCACAACTTGATATTAATAATGTAAGAATTACTCCAATAAAAGCAAGACTTAATAAAGATATATATAGAGGAAGTATATTTGATGGTGTTCTAAGTACGAATAAAGAAAGAAAATACACAATTACAGATACTTTTTATTTTAGAGGTGTAAATTTTACAGAACAAGATGTCCTAATTAAATATTTTAATATTGATGCTTATATTAATGCACATTATGTTGATGATCAAAATCTGAATGATATTAAACTAAAAGTTGGAAAAACATATAATCTGTTGGAAACCAAGAAAGTTTCTCAGATGCATGTACAAGATGCGAGAGGATTAGCTTTTCTGCCTCAAAAATCTGGAATTAAACTTTTATTAATAGATATGAAATTAGAACAAAATAAAGAAGAAAAAGTTAAAGAAAGAGAAATAGATATATATAAATCTATTGAAAATGGTAAAGAAGCAGTTTTTAAAATTAAAAAAACAACTATGACAGATGTTTATAATTTATACTTACTAAGTATTATTAAAAAGAATGGTAAAAAAGCTTTACAGAATAAAAAAATAGGAATAGCTTATATTCCAACAATTGAATGTTCCAAAACTGTAAGTGAAATTTTAAAAGACAAAGAAAATGGATTAGTATATTGTCAATACGATAAAGCAAAGGAAAAATGGATTCCAACTCAGGAATGTAAAAATAAAAATAAACCAAGTTTAGTTAGTGAAGTCTATGAGCTCAAATGATGAAATAACTGGGTTATATGTTGCCAAATAATCATTTTCTAACTCATTTAAAATAATCATTTCATTTAAGACAAATTGCTTTAATTGTAATCTGTCTCTTTTTCTTTCTTTCTTTTTTTTGAGAATGAGTCTTTTTTTAACATTTTTTGGCAAACGTGGATCCGAACAGTCACTCATTTATAAAATTCCCACGAAATAATTCAAAGTTAAGTATAGAATTTTATAAATATTAAAAAAATAGAACTATAACTGAAACATTATCTGTTGATCCTTTTTTAATAGCATATTCGGCTAGTTTTTTAGCAATTTCTTTATCGTTTTTAAATTTTTCTAGATCTTCATAAGAGTTATCCAAGACGAAATTGACGGCTTCTTGGTTATCCATTACATCCCAAAGACCATCACAAGCCATGATTATAAATTTATCTTTTTTATCTATTTTATACTTAAATAAATCAGATCTATGTGTCACATATGGAGTAGCTTCAACATCACCAAAAGCTCTAGAAACAGCCAAATCTTTCACTCTATAGTCTAATCCATCTCTAACTATTTTACCACCCATTTGTTCTATCCTTTTTCTTTCATCAGGAAAATTAGGTTTATGATCTAGAGTCAAAGGTATTGCCATTGTATCTTGACAAACAACTGCTCTTGAATCCCCTGTATTTATAACATTCAAATACATATTCCCATTGGATTTAAAGTTAATAGCTACTAAACTTGTTGAACCTGAATAGCTTGAAAATCTATGATTATTTTTTAAAGTATTTTGAAGATGATCATAAACTTTATTAATATAAGATTTACTCAAAGGATATTTAACTTTCTTGGACATAAAATAGTTACTCATATTGTTCTCTAAGAATCTTGACACTTCTTTTCCACCATGTCCATCATATATACCAAAAAAATTTATTTTAGCTTGATTTGAATTTTTACCTTTTCCATTTATAACTATTTTATGAGCATCTTCGTTTTGATCTCTCAATCCTTTTAAACTGTAATAAAATACTTTCATTATATTATAGTTTACAAATAAACTTTTTTGTATTTATAACAAACCCTCTTATCGTCTATAAATATTTCGTTGTTTGATCCTGTAGGGTATTTTAGTTGTTTATTTTTAGGATTATATAAAAAGTAAACTATTAAAAATCCCAATATAAAAAATATTAAATAAAAATAATATCTATTTAATTCCATATTATATATATTTTATTTAGATTAATTTAAATACTTGCATAAGGTGGTTCAAAATCTTTAACACTTGGTAAAGCATCTGGACCTAAATTAAGATTATTTTGTAATTGTTGATCTCTATCTGTCATTAATCTTCTTAAATCTAATACTGTCTGTTTTGAGTTATCAGTATAATATTTTCCAAAACTAGATGTTGTAGATAGATAATCCGGAGAATTCCCTGCATAGTTATTTATCGTTGAATCAGGATAATAAGCGTAAGGATTATTCACACCTGTATATTGTGGTGTCCTTAACCATGCTCTTTTTACATTATATGGTGTGTGATTCATTGCAGGATAAGGTTCAGGATCAACCATTTCTCTTTCATTTGGCAAAGATTGAACTTTACCTGTAAAAGTCCTTTGTAAAGGGTTTAAAGTTGCCAAATGTTGAGTAGGTTCATTAAATTCTTCTTTTTCTATATTTTTTGTTTTTGGTTTTTTGCTTCTGTAATATAAAATTGCTACTATTGCAATTAACATTAAAATCCATATAAAATTATCTTTTATAAAATTTTGGTATAGATAAGAAATGTATGATGTCACTATATCTTTAACAGGTAATTCTTCTAATATATTCATATCAGTATTATTGTCTAAATTACTTACTAAAGTAGGTTTTGTACGTGAATAAAAGTTCATATATAATTAATCCAAGAATTAATTTTTAATATGCTTAAATCTTAAACAATTGGATTTAAAAATCTTGTAATTATCATTATATAGCAAACTTATGAAAACAAAAAAGCAAAAAATTATTTATAAAAAAATTGGGATTGAAGATTTTAAAAAAGAACCACCTAATTCCAAAAAACTATATATTTCTAAAAATAAAAAAGTGTATTTTCTGGATTCTACTAAAAAAAGAATTGACATTTATGATTTATCAGAAGATATAATTGATTTACCAGGACTTAAATTCTCCGCTGATCTTATAAATTCCAAACTTATTATTAGTTTAGAGATCGATTCACAAAAAATAGACAAACTCTTCTCTGATCCAATTAAAATTAAATCAAGAAAAAAAATGGTTTTATTATTTCAAAATTGTATAGAGCAAGCTAAAAAGGAGTATTTGAATAGTATACAATTGGGAATAATGTATTCAGCTTGTAAAAAAGATAAAATTAAAGAAAACTTAAATAAAAATATTATGTTCAGATTTCATAAAGGAAATCTAGAATGGATGAAACAAATGGAAAAAAACTCTGAAAAAACTAATTATATTTTTCCAAGTGACTATATTAAAATAGGTTCCAATTTTGTCGATACTAAAACAGGTAAAATACAGGAAAATATAAATAAAATTCCTGTTAGATTTAGAGGAGGGGTGTTAATTAATGACATTGATGATTTTTGGATGTATGATATATTAAACTTAATGAATGTTTCAAAAGGGGGGAAAATTAAAGAAAATTATTTCAATACAAAAGCTAATCTTATTTTAGCTTCTAAAGAAAATATAGATAGATGGGAGTCACGTATTAAATCTTTTAATAAAGGATACACTGATCTTTATGGCAAAAATAACAATAAAAACTATTTTATAATAAGATCTAAAAGTGATCACAATATATTAACTTATAAACAAACTATTAATCTAGATTTTTTATTTGTTGATGTAGATTATTTAATATCTGATGAATATTTTAAACTTTTCGAAGACTACATAGTTTCAGAATCTACTGAAATAGAACATATTATTGAATGCATTAGAAGTGATTATATAAAATGTGAAAAAAAGGTTAAAAAATATACTAATCCAATACTATCTTTATTTTATTGGAATAGAATGTGCATTGATAACTATACAATAAATAAAATGGATCAAAATAAAAATTTATTTGACACTATTTTTAGTATTGAATCTTTCTATAAATGGATTCAAATTAATAGTGTTCCTACTAGTTTAAATAAATTAATGACATGTATAAATTTTTTAATCAAATATAAAAAAGTAAATTTGCCACTTTATGATGACAACTATAATATGGTATATCTTGGGGATGTTATTCGATTTAATCTTGAACCCCATTCTTCCAGCATTGAAGAACTTAAAATAGAAGAATTTGATATTAAAGTGGAAATGGATAATTATCAAAAAACTATTTATAACTATTTTATAGAATATTCTCAAAATAAACTTGATGATAAATTTAATATAGTTCTCATGGATACTGTTAATGAAATGTCCCTTTCATCTAGAAGTTTAACTGAACCTGAAAAACAAATTAAAGAAAATAACTGCTGTATTTGTTATGAAAATCTTGACCAAAATAACTTAGTTGTAACTAAATGCAATCATAATTATTGTATTGATTGTAGTTTAAAGTCTATTCGATTTTCAGATAAATGTGCATATTGCAGGGAAAAATTAGAACCATCTGATTATTCAAAAATAACTAATAATAAAAATAGTAAACTTTATGTATTAGAAAATAATCTGTCTGAAAACTCAAAAAATCTTGTTGTATGCAATAATTCAAATATATCTTACAATCTTTCTAATTATTCTAATAGTTGGTATAGTTTACAAAACATAGATTTTTTAGAAGAATTTAATGAACTGCATTCAGGGACTTTATTTATTGATAAATCTAAAATGTCCTTTATTTATGATTTAAAAAATTTGGATAAAATTGTGTTTTTTGATTCATTGAATAAAAATCTTAAGCAGAATCTCATTAATCCTCATATTTTTAAAAATCTTTCGAAAGCAAAAATAATAAATTTAGTATATAAAAATACTCAAGAAGATTCATATAGATGCACAAATGATTTATAAAATAATATTAAAAATTGATATTGTTAATTAATTTAAAATAATTAACATTATGTATTTGCATCAAGCTATCTCTTTTAATCGACGATTTTATCATAATTTGTCAAAAATTAAAATAGAGATTTTTGTTGATAATTTGGGGTTTATAAAACTTTCCCCTAAAAATACTCAAGTTCCCACTTTTAAAAATACTCAAGTTCCAACTTTAAAATTAGAACATCTTAATTCTATTTCTCCTAAAATTATGAAAGGAAAAAATAAAATAGAAAAACACAAAAAAGAAACTTATTATACCTCTTAAAAAATTTATTTATAATATATTTTAAGAAGCCTAAATCACTTCAAAACATTAAACAAGTATTAACTTATTTACGTTTAATGATAACTCTCTAAGAATAATAAGTATTTGTTTATTATTTTTGGTTCTTTTTTATAAAAATAAACACATCCAAATAATAAATAACAAGATAATTAAACTATCAATTTAAGAACTAATAAAAGTAAATGTTTATAAATTATTTAAACCATAAGCATTAATACTATATAAATTCTTATTATCAAACATTGAATTAAATAATAACTTACTACCATTTATAGCGTTATCTGTTGATTCAAATGACCAAAAGTCGTCTTTATTTTCAGGAGGAAATAAAGAAGCTAAACTATCGTAATCTAAATTGAAAAAATTATTCATTATAAATCTTAAACATTCAAGAGAAATACAAGGGTTTGGAAAAATAGTTAATTTGTTTTTTCCATATATTTTTTCTAATTTATCTTTTGTAATATAATTATACTTTTTATTTGTTTGGCTAATAGAAATTATATCTAATGATTCATTGCTGAAAAAACAAAAAAATAAAGGAACTGTGTGCTGATTTAACTTAATATAATTAAAGTCAGTGTTTAATATTATTCTATATAAAAATTTATATGGAACAAGTATACTTTTACTTATTTTAGAGTTATGACAACAGTAATATATCCCATTATCAGTATATACATTTGTACCGGAATCTATTATTTTAAGAGTTTCTTCTTCTTTATTCTTTGTTATATTAATTGTAACTTCTTTTGAAAAATCATCATAATCTAGTTTCTCTATCATACTAAATAGAGAAATAACATAAATTATATCAAATACTAATGATATTTTATATTTATAAGAGTAGATTATACTATAGGTATAAATGGTTGATGAATTAAACTTTATCTCATTAGTATTTATTTTCAATGTATCTCCATCTAAATGTATTACATCTAGATTTATTGATTCATAATCGGTGTTATTTAAATTATATAAATCTACTTCAAAACCATCATTTATTGATTTCGAGATGTCTAATTCCCTTTTTAAGCAAAATTCGTGACTTTCTTGAGACATAAAATCCAAAAAATAGTCATTGGGATTAAAACTATCTTCATATAAAGATCCTGATTTATATTTATAATTATCATGTATGATATCTTCTTGTATATCTTTATCATCTTTATATAATGCATAAACTTCATCATCAATTAACTTATTAATGTTCATCTTATTAATCTATATTAATTTTTATTATTCAATATTATTATATTTGAAATAAACTAAATTTTTCATAGAAGTTTAAAAAAGAAGATGATTTCTCAAATAGTATATTGAAATATTGTTAAAATATTGTTAAAATATGATGGCATAATTTATACAAATAATTTAATTTAATTTAATTCAATCGCATAAGAAATAAAATGTAATTTGATGGCATAATTTATACAAATAATTTAATTTAATTACATTATTATAAATTGTAGATGCACAATAATACCTTTTTAAAGTATCTTTAGATAGTCTCATAAATGGTGCAAAAAAATAATCCACATTATTGAAAGTTACTCTCCAATAGTAATTTTTACAAATATTATCACCTTTAATATTAAGTCCATTCATGCTTATATTAATAGTTGTTTTAGGAATACATGTTTTAATTCCTTTAATAATCTGTGGATTTACTGCATTTAATATTTGTGGATAAAAATATGTATAATATAGATTAGTTCTATTAGCAGGCTTTGTTTCCAGAGTAAAATTATAAAGTCCCAATCTAAAGTTAGAATCATGATTAAAATACACAAGACCTTCCTTTATTCCTTTCCTATAAAATATGTCAATGTTGTCTTCATTATACTCCCACAATTTAAAAGTTACTATTTTGGTATCATTGTCAAAATCAAAAGCAGTATTAAACACAATATTTCCAATTAACTTTTCTAAAGAAATATGATCTATAAATATTTTACCTGTTTTAGGATGTGAAAGAACGAATATAAAAACTGCATTTTCTGGTGGATTTAATGACTCTAAATAGTTCATATTTATAGTTATAGTATCGGTTACTATTTGATTTGGGTAATACAATTGTTCATTATTAATACATTGTAAAGTAAATTCAATCTCATTTGAATTAAAAGAGTTGGCTGTTTCGATTACATATTCTTCTTTATTATTTAAATTTAATTCATAATTTAATTTAGAATACATTGTTGACAAAAATTCATGATTATTTTTATTTGTTTTGAGATTAAAATAATCAATTTCTGTATAAACTTCTTCAAATACTTTATCACAAATTAAATTTATCTCATCATCTAATTCTTTATCAATTATTCCATTATTTTCATAAAGTTTCATAATTAATAATAATTAATAATTTTAATAAATATCAAATTTTGTATATTTATAATCAATACTTTATAATGAAAACTAATATAATTTAACCTTTTTAAAGTTTTATTTAAGATAATTTTTAATTGTTATAATTTATTAATAAAAAGTATAACAAATAACATTACTTTATTAAAATCATATTTATTGCATTTATACGCTTATTAAATTAAACATTTCTTATATTTGACAATATATTTTTACACTTTTAATTTATATTAATATAAAAGTATATTATATGGCTAATTTATGTTTAAAATATAATAAAATGTATAAGAGAATAATAAATATATGGAAAAAATTATGGATTTTTTAAAATTACACACAAAATCTGTGTGTTTTTTCCCGTCACGACAGAAAATTTTTCGTAAAAAGTTATTTTTATGCACAGAAAATGAATAATAAAATGAGCCATTATAATATATATTAAATAGAAACGTATTGTACTTTTATAGATGAATAAACTTACAAAAAATCCTATTTTAAAGCATAATTTATGTAAAATTTAGGTAAAAATGAACTCGTTCTAAGAGGGGTAAAACGGTATTATAAATTCGTTCACTGGTAAAATATTTTTTTATATATAGGACAATCGTGTTAAAACTCCATAAAATGTGGTACCACGGTGGTACCACAGTGGTACCACAAATAGCAATATTTATATTTAATGTATAAAATTATTTTCTACTATAAAAGAATAAATGAAAGAGTATTTATGTAAAATTTGTAATTACAAAACTACTGATAGATCTAATTGGGCTAAGCATAAGAAATCATCTAAACATCTTGAAAAAGTGCATATATTACCCCACAAATTTTCACAGTTAGCCGAAGTTAGCCATTCGTTAGCCAATCGTTTGCCAGTGAATAATAATAAAAGTAATACAGGTGATACAATTCGTCACCTATGTACTTTTTGTAATATGGATTTTGCTCATAAGAGCAGTTTGTCAAAACACAAAAAGAGATGTGCTGATAAAAAAATGCAAGAAAAAGACAAAGAAATCGAAAATAAACTGAAAAAAAAGGAATTTGAGATGATATATCAAGAAAATAGTTTGATCAAACAGAGAATGTCAGATATGGAAAGAATGATTTTGACTTTACAAGAAACTATGCATGAAGCCGTTAAAACAAGGTCTGAAGGAGTGTCACTGATGGGGACATTAATCGGGCCATTAAAAAATAATCCACCACTAAAACAAATAGACCAAGAAGATTTTGATAACTACATACGACCAAATAGTAGATTAATCAAGGAAATCATGGCTTGTTTTATTGATCAAACTTTACATGAGTTTGTTGGTAAG
>Ga0207920_1000021_pt1 | contig 24848 bp, 25 predicted proteins | sample DeeseametaMP0204_FD_184218 | JGI IMG/M metagenome (GOLD analysis project Ga0207920, IMG submission 184218) | Marine microbial communities from the Deep Atlantic Ocean - MP0204 (SPAdes) | ecosystem: Environmental > Aquatic > Marine > Oceanic | place: South of Cape Verde, Atlantic Ocean... | reverse complement strand
AACTGTAAAATATTTTTATAATTGGTATCATTATATTCTTTTCTTATATAAAATTGCCTTAAAATAGTACATTATCCCTACCTATATTACAAAAATTACATAATTTTATTATAAATAAACCATATTATAAGTTGTCATATACACTTTTATTATGAATTATATAATCCTCAAAAAGTGGTATTTTTATTATCAAACTATGATAACATGAGAGTGAAATGCACTTTTTATAATAATAAATAAAATTAGTTTAATATATATTAGGATAATTGTAAATTTTATACTATGTATTTTTAACTAAGAAATGCAATGTTTATTGATTTGAGGATTATATGAAGGTATAATATATGTTATTTAATGTTGTTATAAAATAAAATTGAATTATTTAAAATATTTATTCGTTTTAATAAAATGAATGCGCAATTTCTAAATGAACTGCTCATTAAGAAGCGTATAAGTACATATACAACATCTTTCCCACAAGTGAGTGCATACGATTTTTTAAAGATGATTATGTTAATGCGCAAGAATAGTGACATAATTAAAGAGAGCCATAAGAAGTTCTTAAAAATGATTGATAAAAAAAATATAAATGAAGAAAAGATGTTGAAAGAAATTAACAGTTATCATTATACAGATAATAAAGATGTTGAACAATTGAAAGAGGATCTTAAAAAGATGTTAAAATTAGAAAATGATGTATGTAAGATCAGAGATGAATTTAAAAATTACTCTTTTTCTGAAATCTATAATAGTAAATGTGATGAATATATGCCTTATATATTAAATTCACCTTATTAAATGGTTATTTATTTAAAATTTAAATTGAACAATATAAGATAAATTTGAATTTAATACCCTACTAATATATTTTAGAATGGAAGATCTGAACTACGTGTGTGTAGCAACAACCGGATCTGTTGATTCAGGTAAATCGACAATATCAGGTCATTTATCAGCATATAATGAGGATGTTGCAGATGTATTAGATTCAAAAGAAAAACCTCTTTTAGATCATATATCTAAACATCCTCATGAAAGAGAGAAAGGTCAAACATCTGATATAGGTTACAAAGCTGTTAATATTGATGACAAAGAGATTGTATTAATAGATTTAGCAGGTCATGAGAAATATTTAAAAACAACAACACGAGGCGTGACAGCATTTGTACCTGATTGTGGGATAGTCATGGTAGGTGGAAATCGAGGTTTTTTACCGATGACAAATGAGCATATTATGATTTTGCAGAAAATGAATATACCAATAATGATTAATTTTACTAAAGAAGACATTGCACCATTAGGTATTTATAAAAGTTTTGTAGATACTCTTAAAAACAAGAAAGAATTAAAAAAGAAAGAAGCAGTCTTTATAAATGAACCATTAAAAATTGAGATGAAAAAAGATCTAACAAGGAATAGAGAGATTCAACAAAAAATAGAATCTTACAAGAAACAGTTAGAGAAAATTAAAGATGAAGATAATAATATACAAACAATAAATCAGATTGTAAAATATCTTTCTAAGTTTGGTATTAAATGCCAAAATGAAGGGAGTACAAAGGACTATTTAACTGTTGCAATAAACAATCTTGATAAATTTTTAAAGAGTCATCCAACAATTTTAAATGTTGTAATAACTCATTTTAAAGCGTTAAGACTTTTAGAGGTTGGAGTAGACAATATATTACAAGAAGGGAATTTTGCAATTAATCAAGATAATAAGAAATTTGTGGAGAATTATATCAGAACTAATAAAATGTTAGATGAGGCTTTATTACCAAGACAATTTATTGATGCAGGATTTAGACTTGCAAGATTAACAGGAAATAATGATTTTAAATATCTTACAAACCGATTTAATTTTAATAAAATAAATAAAAAACAGTTAATAGAAAGTTTTGAGAATTCTAAACAAAAAATTAGAAAAGAAAAAAATAAATTATCACTTTATAATGAATTTATAAATTATTTTAATAGTTTATTAAAATTGTATGACAATACAGTAGATGAAGATATTCAAAAGTCTTTAAAAGAGTATTTAAATCTAAAATTTTCTGAAATAGTTATAGATGAAATGAAATATAAAACAGCTATGAAAGGTTATATTGAAGGAGATGCGACAATGGAAAAGGAGAATGTATCAAGTGATGAATCGAAAGTTATAGAGGATATAATTCAAGACTATGGTCGTAATAAAGAAGTAGAGAATTTGCCATTAGCAATTGAGAAAATTAAGGAATTTATGATTGATCCGAATAGATATCCTGTTTTAGTAACTTCATGTAGATCAGGATACTATTTAGAAACTTACAAGGTAATACTATCAAAATTAGAGAAAAGAAAGAAATATTGGAAAAATACAGATGAATCTTCTTTTTATATTGAATCTGTTATTAGCTTTAAAAATAGTAAGAGAGTATTACCTTTCAAAGGATTTATAGTTTCAGGTATTGTAAGAGGAGAATGTTTTAAATTAGGTGATGAAATATTAATTGGTCCTCATGAAGGAGTAATGGTTAAAGCCATTATTAAATCTATTCATAATAATAATAAAGAGGATGTTGATAGATTAGTGAATACAGAGAGAGGATGTTTTGGAATATCAATAGAAGATGATAATTTCAAGTCTTTTAGTTATAGGAATGCAAGAAAAGGTATGATTATAACAAAACGAGATAGAGATATATCTAATAATATTTGTTGGCAATTTACTTGTAATATAGAAATTAATTCTAATAGTAAAGTGACAATTAAAAATGGTTTTAGGCCAGTATTATATTTGGGTAATATTCGTCAAACAGTGCAATTTTTATTGCCAAAAGATAAAATAATTAAATCAGGAGAAAATACAAATAGAGTAAGAGAGAAAGATATAATTATAAGATTCACACAAAATCCAGAATATATACCTTTTGAAGAAAATAGTGAAGAAAAAACTATTTTCTTGGTTTCAGAAGGTGTGACAAAAGGTAAAGGTATAGTAACTGGTCTGTTACCTGTTAGCGAAGATCCGAATAATACTAAATTAGAGTCTCAAAGAAGATCTAAACGTAATAAAGAAATCAGTAGAAGAAAACCAAATAATAAAGGTGTAACAAATGTTTTATAATTTATTTAACAATATTTATTTGATCAATGAAAGTTTTAAATCTCATTTTACAACAATAATTTTCAATTCCAAATTTAGCATATAGCTCAATAGTTTTATTAGTTTTTTGTTCATCAGATAAATTAGTATCTTCTCTTATTTTATCAAGTTCAGTGTTGAATGGGATATCTTTATCACCAAGTAAGGTTTTGCATGTCGGACATTTAATATATAACATAATATAATAGTAATATAAAAGTTTTAAATATCAATTTTATAAAAAAATTTATAGGGTTTTTTATATATGAATAATAATGATTCTAAATTAGATGGTTCAAAAGACATAGATTTTACAAAAACTGCTATAATCAAAGAAGATGAACCCGAAATAGAAAAGGAAATAAAAGAGAAAAAACTATATGAATATAGTATTTATGACACTTTAATAAATACAAAAGATGCATATTATTCTTTTTTTGACGATGCAATAAAAGATGGGATTGATTATCCAAAATTTAATATTTTTACAAAAAATAATAGACTTTTTTATTTAGGATTTGGATTATTAATAATAGCTTTGATTTTTATGATAATAAATTCTTTAATTTTTACTGATTCGGAATCAACACCAAAGTTTATATTAAAAATAGACAGGAATTAGTTGCAATAATAAGGTGAATAACCAGTATAATCATGATCATATTGTAAAATATCACTTCTAGCTAAACTAATATCAGATGCAGTAGGATAAGGGATTGTGTCTAAAGAATATACAGGATAAGTATTATATAAATTGTCTCTTTTTGATTCTATAAATTCTTCTAATTTATACTTTTTAAAAAATGCATTTTTAACTTCTGTTATAGAATTATTACCATCAAATGTTATTCTTCTAACATGATAAAGATTATTATTATTTTTATATGTGGCTATTTGATAAAATCTAACAGGTTTTAATTTAATATTATCATTAGAAATTATGTTTCTCTGTTTTGGAACAAAAGTATATTTTACAGGTCTATCCATATAGTATAAGGAAACAATTTTATTTTACATGAAATAATCGTAAGTATGGATAGTTGATTCTTTAATATTATAAGGTTGAGGACCAATAACTATTTCTTTTGAATACCAATTTCTATTTTTTTTAATATGATCTTTATATATTTCATATATTTTTAACATATCATTAACTAAAATATCTTCTAATTCTAATATTTTCTTATCTAATTTAGTTATTAGATTAACATCAGAAGGTAATGATAAAGTTATACTATGAAGATTATTTAATGAACATTTTTTATATTTTTCTAATAATTCCCAATTAAGATAAATTTGTTTAGTATTTTTTTGAGTGTCTTTAATAACTTTATAAAAATTACCAAGACAATCTGAGAACTGTTCATATGCAGAAGGGTTATATCTATGATATTCTTGGATGCTAAATAGAAAGTTAACTATTTTTTGATTATCGATATTGTTAAAATTAATTGTAGGAATTATATATTCTTTTTTTTCTTCTTCAATTTCTTTTTCATTTTCTTCATTAAATTTAATATATTTATTAAAAAAGTTTATACTATACCAAGATACTAATATAATTAAAAAAGTTTTAATAGTAACATTAATCTTATTGATAATAAAAAAAGAAGTTGCAATTATTAATAGATAGAAAACTATTTTTTTATTGTAAAGATTATTATAATTCATAAGATTTACTATATAAGGGATATGTAAAAAAGTTATATATAAAAAAACTTGATAAAGGAATCTTGTTATATCAATATATTAGTAGTTAAAGTTATGACTGATTATAGGATGAGAATAGAAGGATTAAGAAAGAGTTTTTTAATATCAAAATTCAAGGAAGAATTAAAAGAGTATAGTGATTATAACTTCCAACTAGAAGATAAAAGAAAAAATCAACTTGAAAAAATAATAGATGTTTTAGAGACAGGGAAGAAAAATATAATAAAAGAAGTAAAGTTTAGAGATAGATCAAGTAAACATAAAATTTATACAAACAAAATAGAAGATTACTTTAGTCAACTTGATAATATAGTTTATCAAAAAAGGTGGAATAGTTTGAGAGATTTTCATAAGGAGAAAAAATTAGAGGAATGGGTAAAAGAACAATCTTTATCAAATAAAAAAAAGGAATCTTTATTAATAGATATAATGGATGCTTTTAAAGATAAAAAAATCCATACAGAGAAAAATGTAAATTACAATAAAACAACAATGAAAATAGAGAATATAAGTGGAATAGAAATATACAATAAAACTGATTCTTATAATGTTTTAAAGAAAAAGAAAGTATAATTTAGATATAATGGAGTCAATTATGAGAAAATACAGTTATCTTCATGAGCTAGAAAAAAGCAAAGAAGATTTTAAAGGAAATAAGAGTATTGCAAATTATTTAGATTTAAATTATGATAAATTAGATAAAAAAGACAAATTAAATATTCTTTCTAAAATAGTAGAAGAGAATAAATTGGACAAAGAATTGTTAAGATATATGATAAAAAATAGTGATCCAAAAAAGGATAATGTAGATATAAAAACTTTTTTAAATAAAGTAAATAAATGTCTAAAAAGGTTTCATCGTAAAGCAGGTGGATATTATTTAGAAGATGAAACTTGGGGATATTCAGAAAAAAAAAATTATAAATCAGGGAAAGTAAAATATATATTAACAAACACAATAGATGTATTAGACGGACGAGATAGAGAGATTCATGAATATTTAAAAGATTTAGTTGATTATCTAAATAAACTGTCTCAATTTAAAGTATATTACAGATTAAAAGAAGATAGTGAATATAAAATATCTTACATTGATTTAATAATAGAGTAAATTTATTTAGTAAAATGTAAAAATTGATTATTTATAGATATTTTTTTATAATTTATAAATAATATGCATCTTTTAAGATCAAGAAGAGATCCTGCAAAACCAGAAGATATTCTCATGGTTGAAATATTATCTCAATCAGATGTAGGAGTTGAAGTTAAAGTTTTAGATTATCCAGAAGAAAGAGGTTTTATAGCTCTTAAGGATATTATTAAACATAAAAAACAAAGGTCACAAATTAAAAAAGGGAGAGTATTTCCTGCGGTTGTTTTGAATAATGATGGAGTAATAACATTGTCAAAAAGAAATGTGCAAGAAAATGATAAAGAAAGTGCAGAAGAAGAATATAACACTTTGCATAATCTTAAAGTGCTAGGATATAGTATATTCATTCTCATGAAGTTGTATGATGAACATTATAAAAATCAAGATAAAAATCTAAAGGTTGAAGAAGTATTAGAAAATACGGTTTGGAGAGTGTTAGATAAGATAGTATCAGAAGAAGAAAAAGAAGAAGAATATAAATTATTAGAAAAAATAGATTATAAACTTTATAAATTTATATTAAATAATAAAAAAATTCTTTTTAATGAGTTTTTCAAAGAAGATTTTATAGATTGGTGTTATAATATATTAGAAGACCGAACAAAAAGAACTTCTATTGAAGCAGGTTATGATGTTCAATTAGAGTCATTAACATCTTTAAGAGTATTGAAGGATTTAATAAACAAATATTTCAATACTAAATTAAACAAAGATATTAAGATAATTTTTATAGCTCCCGGTCAATATCAAGTGAGTGGAATTGATTCAACAAAGAATAAGATCAAAGACAGATTAGATTCTATTCTAGATGAATTTGAGAAAGAATGTTATAAGAATTGTATTAGATTTAGGAAATCCAATTTTAAACTTATAATAGATGCAGATGTTAGATTTAATCCAGTAAATGAAAAGAGTAAGGTTAATTTTGAATAATTTAAAGTTTTTTTGTAGTAATAAGATCATAATCTAATTCAATACCACAAGATGTTTTTTTATAACCTTTTATTTTAATAGTACCTTTATGTTCTTTGTTATGGCAACTTTTACATAAAACAGCAAGATTCGCTTTTGAGTTAATAGGTATGTGAGGTTTATCTTTAACAAAACCATTTTTACAATTGGTTTGATAGTTAATATGATGGGTATCTAAAGGTATTTCATATTTGCTTTTAACTTTTTTACCACATACTTGACAACAATCCATGACAATTTTAGAGTTGTATTTAGAAACTTTGTCTGTGATAATATCAGGTTTATGACTTAATCTATCTCTAATTTGTTCAGCTCGTTTAATGAAGCTAGAATGATTAATAATATGTTTTGCTACTTTAATACCATATATATTTTCACCCGGTCCATCTTTTAATTTTCGATCAAAAATAAGTTTGCCAGTTTTTGGTTCAGTTTCAACAGTAAGATGAAAACATTTGACATTTTTTTGTGATTTAACTTCTTCAATTTCAGGTATTTTATGAAGATGAGTTGCAAACATGAATGGAGTTTTATTTTTAGCAAGTTCAACAATAGTGCTTGCTACAATAGCATTACCTGAAATAGTTTCAGTACCTCTACACACTTCATCACCAATAACTAAAGTTTTTTGACTGATCCTTTTTAAGATAGCTTCAAGTTCAACCATTTCTAAAGCAAAAGAACTCAATCCTTTGAATATATTATCATTGCCAGTGATACGTGCAAATAAAGAATTAAAAGGGGAATATTCAAAACTTTTAGCAGGTACAAACATACCAGATTGAGCCATAACAACAGATAATCCTGTAGCTTTCATCAAAGAAGATTTTCCAGCACTATTCAAACCAAAAATTAACATACCATCAATACTAGATTTAGATTTTGAACCTATATCAATATCATGTGGTACATATTCAGCCTCAGTTATTCTTTCTATTATAGGATGTCTAAGATTAGTTGTTTTAATATATCCATATGTTTTATCTACTATTTTGGGTTTTGTATAGTTGTACAATTTAGCAGTTTTAGCAGAAGATATACAAAAATCAATATATGCAAGAGTATCAGAAATATACCGAAATAGTATAGAATATTTTTCACTCATATTATTTAATTCTTTTTTATACTCGTCAAAAACAAGCTTAGTAATAGAATCTTTGAGAGTAATAGTTTCATCAGAAATTTCATCGAGATCTCTATAAACTATCTTTGTTGTACCCCCTTTAAGATCTTTATAAAAAATAATTCGTGGATCAAGATTAATTTTATCTGTTATTTTAATTAGCTTATGTTTCTCTAATTCTTTTTTTAAAGAGTCAGCCCTTTTTTTAGTTGTTTTTAAAAAATATCCTTCAGAATTATTATGTTCTAGTTTTATTTTCAAACTATCATCTTTCTTTTTAGTATCTTGTATATATGATGATAAAACAACGGTGATATTTTTCATATAATTTATATAATCATCTATTTTATTTTGAATATTATCTATTTTTTTATGATGTCCTTTTTGAAATAAAGATGTATCAATATCTGTTATTTTATACATTTCAAGTTTATTATAATCAAAAAGTCTATCACAATACTTAATAAAATCATCAAGTTGTTTATAATCCTCATCTTTAATAATATTTAATTTATCTATTTTAAGAACAGCATTAAAAAGTTCTCTTATTTTTTTATAACTTTTAATAAATTCATTAAATTCATGAGGATGAATTGTTCCAACATTAATTTTTCTAAATAATCTTTCAACATCGATGATTCCTGATATTTTTTCAGTTAATATATCAAGATAATTATTTTTAATAATATCAATATTAGAATAAGTATAATTTAATTCATCAATATCAGTAATTGGGTTACATAATCGAGCTTTTAAGAATCTTTTTCCTAATGGAGTATAACAATTATTAACAACATCATACAAAGATTTAAATTTAGAGAAGCTTGCACTAGAAATATCAGATCTAGCTATATTAAGTTGATTAATAGCATTATTACCAAGAATTAAATGTTTATGTCCATCAAAATATTCAGGTTTGTTTATTTTGTTTAGAAGATTAGAGTTGTGATTAAAAACAAATTCTAATAAAATAACTAAACTCATTGTACAATAAGGTTTTCTTTCAAGATCAAGATACTCGATAACAGTATCATATAATCCAGTTGTTTTATAAATTTTTTTAAGAAATGTTTCTTTAATAGAAGATTTGAACCATTTTTTATCTATTTTGGTTGAATAATTGTAGTTTTTATCATTGAGTTCTAAATAATTAATAATATCTTCTTTGGATTGATAGTTTAATTTATCTACTTTTAAAATAGATTTTCGATTTACAATAATTTCTTTAGGCGAAAAACTGTTTATAAATCGAACTGCTTCATCACACGCTAGATTTCTATCTGTTTTTTCAGAAACTATTTCATAAATGGTTGTTTTACCAGTTGAAACATCAATAACACTAATTCCAATACATATTAAGAAATTATTATCTTTAATTTGCGGTTCATCTTCAATATAAATAGACATAATATTATTGGATTCAGAAGTAAGATTTTCTTCAATATAAGTACCTGGAGAATACACCCCTGTTAATTCTCTTTTAGGATCAGGAGGAGGGGTAACCTGATCAAAAACAGGGACAGTATACCCATCAATAATAAGTTTTTTGATATACTTATCAAGGGCAACAGTTGGGAAACCTATTAGATAAGGATTTTTTTGTGATAGAGGTTTTTTCTTATCTCTTTTAGTAAGTGTTAAATCACATAAATCTGATATTTTAGCAAGATCAGGTCCTATATCACCTAAAGAGTAACATTCATGAAAAGATCCAACTTGCATTAAAACTAAAGTTTTTTTACCATATTGTTGTTCGTATTTATTTTGATAATATATGTATTCATCGTGAATAGTCATAATTATTAAAATTGACTCTTTTTTAAATAATTAAATAATTAATTAATTTAACAAAACAAAATCTACAAGAAGAAGAACTTCTTATGGATTAATTAAATAATTTAAATAATCTTAATTAAACAACTTATTTAGTTATTCATGATGTATTGAGTGCCATTGTTGGCAGTTCTTGCCTTAACATATACGAAGATAGTACCATATGTTTCAGCTTTGTAATCGAATGAAGTATCAAGAGCTCCACCGTTTTGGTTGCTTGGAGGAGCAGGGAGAGAAAGTTGATCTTTGTGGAGTGGCATGTTGCAGATTGGTGCATTTCCGACTAAATGAGCATCTTGAGGGTTGTAAAGTTTAGCTCCGGTTGGCATACCATTTTCGTAGCATACAACACCAGCATTGCAACCAGTGATAATTTCTTTGTCTTCAACTTTGGTGGTGTTAATGAAAACACAAGATCTAAGATAGAAAGTGTCATCTTTAACTTGAAGATCGTGTCTGAAACCAACAGGGATGTTGTTGATGGATTCAAGACCGGAAACAGTCATTGGGAGTCTTTCAAAGTTGTATGGAGCGGTGTGTCTAGCTACATTGACAACATTGTATCTCTTACCAACATGGAAGAATAGAACTTCTCTAGAGTGGATAATAGATTGACTTTTAGGAACAAGCATTTTGTTTTCAACGAACCAATGAGCTTGTTGGAGAGCTTTATCAAGATTTACAGTGATATTTTGATGATATATCTTGAGTGGAAGTCTGAGAGTGATCATAGGGATAGTAGTTACTTGAGTAACAGCCATTGGGTTAAGATGTGGGTTGTTGCTAATGATGTTGTAAAGTGGAACGGTGGAAACAGCAGTTGGTCTAAGAGAGAAAGCTGAAAGAAGTCTTCTGAGGATGGCTCCTTCATCTTTGACATATGTAAGGTCAGGTACATCATAGACGTTATTTCTGCAGTTTTCTACAGCTACAAGGAACTCAACAAGTCTATCATTATAATATTTACCTTGTCTGAGGTTCATTACAGCATCCCAAAGTCGGCACTGAAGTACGATTCTATTTCTAAGATCATTGAGTGGTGAAGACATATCACATACAGTGTCGTTAGGGTCAGTGATAAGATCATAGTAAAGTTCGTAGTTTGGTTTAGTAAGGATTGGTTTACCTTCGTGTTTGATCTTAACAATTTCTGAAAGGGAAGCAATAAGCATATGTTCTTCAAGGTATCTAATTTGTGGAAGGAAAAGAGCGGCAACAATTGGATGAACATATGAGTACACATTTTGTTTATCTTTGTCATAAACACCGTTTAAAGCTTCAGGAGCACAATCTCTGTAGGTGAGAGTTTGAAGAATGACATTGGAGTGAAGTGGTTTAGTTTCAGAATGAACTTTGAGAATATCTTGAAGAATATCAAATTCATTTTCTCTAACATGGAGTTTTTCACCTGAACTGAGAGTTGGGCCATAGCCAAGAGTTTTAGCCATGGCAGTGTTTGGAAGAGTTACTGAGGATTGGTTGTATGATTTGTCACTCATGACATGGTTTTTGAAGATTTCGAATTCATCATCAGAAAGTTCATATCTCTTTTGGTATTTTTTGGCCTTTTTAAGGAGTTGTGAGATAGTTAAGTTGTATCTGCTATATCTATCATAGATAAGTTGTCTGAATTTTTTGGCTTTCTTTTGGATATATTCAAGTCTTTCTTTGTAACCATCAAATATAGCTTCAACAAGATCATCATTGTTATTATATTTGCCTCTGAGTTGAGAAAGAACATTATAGTCGTTTTTTCCACTGGCGATCAATTTTCTGATCTCAGCATTGACATTTGAGTTTCTTGGTTTGGTGTCAGTATCATCTGTACCTCTGTGGTAGTTTTTCATATATAATATTCTTATATAAAAAAAATTTTAAAAACCAAACTATATATTTTAAAAAAAACTATATTAAAATATTTTATATTATTTTTTCTATTTTTTTAAAAGAATTTCTAACTCTTTTTTTTGTTTAGTAGTTAATGTTACTTTAGTTGATTTTTCTTTTTCAATATCATTTTTATACTGAATTTTTTCTACTTTTAATAATGATTCTATATGTTCTACTTTCATATTGTGCGGTTTAAGTAATCGAGAACACTCTTCTAAATTATTTGACTTTATAAGTTGTTTTACTATTTTGCAAATATAAATAAGATCTTTAATTCCTTTATTATGAATACATTTATTTACATTATCAATATTCTTTTTATTAATTTTTTTAATTGATGCTTTATTAAGATCTTGAGGGAATTTAACAACAGTTTTTTTTGGATTATTACCTGTATCTCTATTATTGCACATTTTAAATGAGGTATTAACGCAAGTATAAAAACCATGAATCTCTCTAGCTTTCCAATTTTGATCGCCATATATTAAATTTTCAACAATATCACCAACTGATAAACATTCAGACACTTCTTTTATAAGTTCATATTTAGTTTCTTCTTTTTTAAAGTTGTCATCAATGACTTCTGTATAATATTGATGAACCATTAAAGGCAAGTAAACATTTTGCGACTCAAAATTATTAAGACAACTATCAGGATCAGTATAGCAATAAAGAAGTTTTTCAGCAGAGTCAAATAGATTGAAATCACTATGTTTAGATAATCTAGTATTAAGATAATCTTCGTATATTTTTTTGGTTATAGTTTTATTTTTAATTTTTAGTTCCTGTAAAGTAAATAGTAGTTTTCTAATATCATTTTGAGAATCTTTAACAATAGTGTCAATTATCTCCATTGATTTGAAACTCATTTTTTCTGTGTGAGAAATTTTAGAAAGCAAGCCTTTCATTTCCCATTCTTGTGGTTTATAAAATTTTACTTCATATGCTAATTTTTTAATTTCAGATAGAAGTTTGTTATGTTGATTGTTTGAAATAATTATTATTGGACAAACTCTATTTTCATCATTTTTCTTAATAATATCTTTAATAGCATTTTTTTCTTGTGGTGAAGATATTGATTCTAATTCATCTATAACTTTAACTTCTTTTGACTTTTTATTAACTAACAAAGAAAGTACATTAAACATATTTTTACTAACCTCTTCTAAATCAGAACCATTTTTTAATCTATTCATTTTATATCCCAATTCTTTAATAATAGTAGATACAGAAGCAGTTTTTCCAACACCATGTGTTCCAGTTATTAGTATGGTACCATAATTTTCTAATAAAAGTTTTGATTGTTTTGATTTTTTTTTAGTGTTTTTTTGTGTGTCAAATCTTGATAACCATGCTCTAATTATCTGGCATTGTTTTTTATTAGATATTAACTCATCTATTTTCTGAGGTTTATATTTCTTTATAAAATCCATAAGAACTATTTAATAAAACTTGTTTAAGCCTAAAATAAACAACTTTTAATTAATAAATAAGGTTTTTAATAATATTAATCTTTAAAAATAGATTCTTCCTCTTCATTATCAGAAAAAGTATTAAGATATAATATAGTTTTTTGAATTTCTGAATCAGATTCTGAATCAGAGTTAGAAGATAAAGGACTAATAACATAGTTTTTAATATTATCATTGGTTAATAGTATTCCCTTGAGACTTGGATCATCAGGAGAATATCTTTTATTAATTTTTCTTTCTTTTCTTACAAATATATTTTCTTCTTCATCTTTAATTTTTTTTTGAGTATTAAAAGGTGTAAGACCTCTGTCTGTTAAATGAACCCTTTTGCAGTTTTTAAAACGACAATGACCATTATTTAAATCGTCAATACATATCTGATATGATGGATCACAAACTCCATGTTTACAATTATATCCACCAACACATGTTCTTTTTTCACACATTTGACAAAATCTTGTAAGGGTTAATAATTCGTTATATAAAGATCTATTTTTTATAAAATCTATATTTGATAAATCTTTTTTATTAGTAATTATATCGTACGCACGTTGCCTTAAACTATAAACTTTTTGATCTTTTAAAGTATGTGCATATGAACATTTATTACCATATCCACATTTTTTACCTGATACAGTAGTAAAACATAACATGGTTTTATTATTTTCTTCTTCAGAGCTACTTGAGTCAGTCAGAAGCATACTAAATTTATTATTTTTAAAAACTCTTTTGCCCATAAATTAAAATAATCTATATATTCTTAAATAGTAACTTTTAATTTTAGTATTTATATTTATATATTAATTTATGGATAAACAAATTAAAAAATCCTATGAAATTAAGAAAAAAAAAATAGAAGATATAATAGATCCTAAAATAAAATATAGATATATGTTTTCTAAAAAATTGTTTAGGATTACTGATAAAAATACAGATAAAGTATGTTTAGAAGGGAAATATCAAACAATAGGTATATATGATAGTAGAATAAACTTTTTTTATAGATCTGATAGTATTTTATTTATAGATAAACAAGAGTACTCTGTTTTATTAAAAAATATTGAAAGCAAGAAAAAGGATTTAGAAATTAAATTTAAAAATAAAAAAATAAATAGTTATGATCTTGAGAAATTTACATATTTATTAGATAATAAAGATTTTTACTGCACCAAAGAGTGTATAAAAGAATTAGTTTATCTTTTTAGTGAGTTTGGAGAGTTTGTTTTTGAAATACCGGAAAAGGGACATGAATCAAAAATAAGGTTAATTTTACTATTAGATATTAGAAAAATATAAAATTATTTATTTATTGACTAGTTTATTATGAATCTACTTCAAATAAATAATAAATATTATAAATACGAATCTGTATGGTTTAGATCAAAATATAGAAGGGATAAAAATAATAAAGAGTTTCCAAGACCAAAACCGAAGGATGTTCAGTGGTATAATATGTCTGATTTTTTAGAAAAATTAGAACAAGTTGAAAAATTTTGCAGATCTAAAAATAACTACGAAAAATATAATAAAAAAGATTACCATGATTGTTTAATTTGTAATGAAAAAAATGTTGGAAAAGGTTTATTTACCATGAATAGAATAAGATGGGAAGACTCTCTTTATCACTATGTAAAAGAACATAATATTGAACCTTCTAATGATTTCATAAATATGATTTTTAACTTTAAAAATTTTAATTTAATTACAAAAAATATTGGTTCTTTAAAATCAGAGTTAGTAACAACTAAAGAAAAAATGATGATTAAATTAACAAAAAATCAAATAAATATAATGGATGCCCTGATGGAACATGGAGGCATAACAAAAAAATATATAGATGAAGATAATAATAGTTTTAAATATTCAGAACATGCAGGTTTATTGGATTTTGATACGAAAGGCTTGAATAAAATATTAATTTACGGAAGCACTGAAAAAGTATCTCAATCAGATGATGAAATATATCTTCCAAGAACAAAATCGGATGCATATGATTATGAATATATTTTTCATACTCATCCCCCAACTCCTAAACCAGGTGGGAGAACAGATATGGGTATATTATATGAATTTCCAAGTATTTCAGATATTTTTCATTTTATAGAACATTATAATAATGGATACACTCAAGGATCAATAGTAATTGCACCTGAAGGTATGTATAATATAAGAAAAAAAGATTTTGATAGGAAAAAAATAGAAATAAATAGAGAATCTTTTTTTAATGATATAAAAGTAGCTTTCATAGAAATAGAAACAGAAGCTATAAATAAATATGGTGAAAAATTTACAGAGAATGATTTTTATTCGAAAATTTCTCAAGATAGAGATTTTATAAATAAATTTAATAAATACTTGAACAAGTATGGTATAAATATAGATTATTATCCTCGAATAAAAATTAAAAATAGATGGATAATTGATACAGTTTATCTACCTGTATACCCGAGTGTAGTCAAAAGAGACGAATGATTTTTTAATTATTTTTATTTTAAATTATTAATTTTTATTTTTCAATATAGTAATATAGTATAATGAATCAACAACAAATAATGATGCTTGTTGCTGGTATAGTAGTTGTATTTGTAGTTGGTGCACTTGTATATAGATATATGAATCGCACAATTCCCGTAGAAAAATCTACTAAAGGACATGAATCTGATTCCAAAAACGAGAGTAATCACGAAGCAGTTCAAGAAGATTTCTATCAAGTTTCCAATGCAAATGTGCCATCAGGTTTTGATGAATCTCCTGAAAATGTATATTTGCTTGATGATGGCAATAATAGACAAGATATTATATTGGACAATCTTTGTTCTAAATCTTGTTGTTCACCACAATACCCAACACCATTTAATTTGAGAGATGATCCCGAAGTTTGTAAAAACAAAGATAAATATGTAAAATCTAATATATTTTGCAATAATCCTTATCAGGATTCTGGATGCCTTTGCCTCACCAAAAATCAAGCAATCTCTTTAACTACAAGAGGAGGAAATGCCAGTTCTATCTGAATAGAATAATAAAAATATATAAGTTTAAAAATCGATAATATTTCTATTAGAGATATTATTAATGAGTTATTTTTTTGAAAGGAATATAGCAGAGGTTCAAAAAGACTATACTAAGTTTTTGACTGATATACTGTCACCACTATTATATGAAGGATTGAAATCTATTTATGATGATTCAAAAAATATTCATCAAGAACTAATTGAAAAATCAAAAAGGAATCCAAATGTTCAAGCTTTATCTTTTACACAAGTATTTCAAAGTAGATTAAAAGAAATTCCTGAATTGAATAGTACTATTATTGAAGGAGAAGCAAATAGAATTAAAAGTGGATCTAGATGTTATGAGTGGTTTGATGATTTAGTAAAGGCAACAATTAAATCTAAAATACTTCTTTTGACATTTGCAAATGGTAAAACAGATAGGAAAAAGTATTCATTAGATAAAAGTCATTATGAAAATATAAATGTAAATGAATTTATTCACAAATGTTATATTGAATGTTCAAAATTATTCTATAATAACCCCTATCTATTTTTGGACAATATTAAACCATCAGAGATTAAAAGTAATCAATTAATTATAATTGAAGCTATAAAAGACTGTGTTAAGAATGCAATAATGAGATCTCTTCCTATGAATCTTGTTTTGAAGGATTTTATTGAAACAGAAGTTTTTGAATTTTTAGATGATATACCTCAATCTAGATTTAATAATGTAAGAGATAATGTAGATAGGGACATTTTTGGTGGTGCTCAAAATGAATTTCAAGATATAGATGAAGATGATAATATTGATGAAATGGGGTACTCTCAATATGATAAAGAAGTAAAAGATAGATTAGAGAATTTAAAAAATAATATAGAAGATGAATCAGATAGAGATAATTCTTATACCGAAAATGGTTCAGAATCTGATTCGAATTCTGAATCAAAATCAAGTTCAAAATCAAATTCAAGTTCAAAATCTGAATCAAATAATGAAGATGAAGATGAAGATGAAGAAAATAAAGAAAAAAGAGATAACATGTCTATAGAAAGAATTAATAATGAAATAGACAAAAATATTATTAATGAACCTGTAAAATTAGGAGGATCAAATAAAGTATCTTTATTGGATATAGTAAACGAAGGAAAAGAGAAATCTATCCCTATAAATCCTCAAATACAACAACCTATAAATCCAATAAATCAAATTAATTTAATGAATCAAATTGATCAAATTGATCAACAAAATAATCAAGAAGATTTAGATAAATTAAAATTTTTTGCAAAGTATCTTGATTAAAATAAACAAATTATTTGAAGTATATTTATTGAGTTATTTGTTTGAAACTATAATTATTAATATAGTTATAATCTATATTAATAGTATGGATTTGCAACATATATTTGCCAATGCTATAGTGTTAGGAGTTTTAGCCTTTGCACTATCTTATGGATACATGTATTGGGAGGAGAAAAATAAAGCAAAAAAAAGGAAATCCAAGAAATTAAAAAGAGTGAGCATATTGATACCAGGAATAGTAGGAGCAGTTGTATGGCTAACATCTTCTTTTTATTTTGATAAAAATCCCCCAATAATAGAAGAACCACATTTAATGGAAGAACCACCTTTATTAGAAGATACTATACCACAAACAGGTGGTTTAAATATAAAAAAAAACAAATTTGCAAAATCAAAAGTAGGAAGAATTGAACTACCTGAAGATGATGTATTTTTAGATATAATTTAAGTCATTTGCCAAAAATTTTAGAATCATCTTTTGTTGCTGTGTTTTCGGAAATAAAACCACATGATTTGCATTTTATCATAAGTATATTATTTTTTATACTACGAACAGTTTCTGGATTAGCACATTTTTTGCAGAGAACATATTTTTTAATAAAGTCATAGATAAATTCTAGGACTTCATTATGAGTAAGTATAGTTTTTACCATACTTTTTTCTTTTGCATAACTACATCTTGTTCCTTTTTTAAGAGATATAAATTTTAATAGTTGTTCAGGTTTTACTTCTAAATCAGAAGCAAGTTGATCAATGTTATTAATTAAAGTTCTACTGTTTTGATTTTTTCCTTCTATTATGATAGAAGGTTTATGAAGTTTATATCTGTAAAAGGGATCATTGTTATTAGGATCAACATTAAGAGTCATAATTAGTTAATCTTTGATGTATAATTTATTTTTCAAACTTATGTAATTTTTTTTTTATAGATAATATTATGACAGGAGAAATAACTATCCAAGGACATGAATTACCAATTAAAAATTTTAAATTAAAAAGTATGGTAGATAATCCATCTATTATTATGATAGCTAAAAGAGGATCAGGGAAAAGTTGGGTAATTAGAAGTATATTAAAACATCTTAATAGAACAGGTGTACCCGGAGGGGTAATTATATCTGGTTCAGAAAAAGTAAACCCTTTTTATTCAGATTTTTTCCCGGATCTTTTTATTCATTATGAATATAGAACAGATATAATGGAAAACATTTTATACAGACAAGAATTAATTAAAAATAAAAAGAAAGAAAAACTTAAACAAAAAAAAAAGATAGATGCTAGATGTTTTCTTGTTATGGACGATGTTCTACATGATGCTAAATCTTGGGTAAAAGATAAACCAATTAGAGATGTTATGATGAATGGTAGACATTTTGATGTATCTTTTTTATTAGCTATGCAGTATGCTGTTGGTATAGGTCCTGAATTAAGATCTAATTTTGATTATGTTTTTCTTTTAGCAGAAGATTTTATTAATAATCAGAAAAAACTTTATGAGCATTATGCAGGTATGTTTCCTGATTTTAAAAGTTTCCAAGATATTTTTAAACAAATGACTTCTAATTTTGGAGCAATGGTTATTGTAAATAGAGGTGCTAGACATAGTTTTACAGAAAAAGTGTTCAAATATAAAGCTGATGTAGAAACTGATAAAATGATTGGTTGTAAACAATTTATTAAATTTCATAAACTTAATTATGATGAAGAATGGGAAAAGAGAAATACTAAAAAACTTACTATCGATGATTTCGCTAGGAAGAGAAAGAAAACAGGTGAACAAATTAAAGTTCAATTTGAAGAATAAATTAAGCTTGAGAAATAAAATAATTCTTAATTTCTTCATTTTTATCTCTATCATAGTTTGCTAAAAGTTTTACCCATGGTGAAGGTTGTGAAAACATAGTTCTGAATATTTCTGATTCTGTTTGACCATATTTGGCTTCTTCTTCAATAGTTTTAGGAATGTATCTAATTATAACTTCTTTATTTTTATCGCATTTTTTATTTACTGCTATTTGATAAACCATAAATATAACAGCTATAAATATTAATACAATTATTACCCCCTTTGGTACCATTTATAATTATAAATAAGAAAATAATTATAAAATATAGTTTTTTAGGATTAACTTATTTAAGCTGAATTTTGTGCTGATTTTTGTGCTTGTTTTTCTTTGAGTTTTTTGTAAAGTTTTTCGATTTTCTTAATATTTTTATTTACATCTTTAACTTCTTTTTCTTTTTCTTTAACAAGATTATCTGTTTGTTTTAATCTTTCAGATTCTTCCTTAGATAACTCTTTCTTTTCATTAATTTCTTCTTCTAAATCATTAAGTTGTTTTTCTTTAGAAACCATTTTTTCGGTATGTTCTTTTAATACCAAATTAGTATCTGTTTCTTCTAATTTATCTTTAGCTTCTTCAAGAAGTTGCTTTTTGAGTTTTTTCTCTTCAAGTTTCTTTTTCATTCTTGCAGCAATTTCTGCCTTCTTATCACTACGTCTATCTGTCTTGTCATAATCCCCTTCTCTAAGAAGATCCATTTTTCTTTGTTTTTCCATTTTCTTTGTTTCATTTAAATTCTTTTTGTAACCTTCTGCAAGTTTTTGCATTTCATCTTCTTGATAAGCTACATTTTGAGCTTTTTCTGGATCATTTGTAATTAATCCCCATTTGCCAACTTCACCAACAAACACATCAAAATAAGGGTCAACTTTAGTTAGTTCTTCGCATCTTGTTTCAGCTTCTTTCATTGTTTCATATACACCCCTTACTTTTACCATACTATGTTTAGCTCCTTTTACCTTTTCAGGAGTAATAAACGATAAACATACAAATCTTTGTCTTGATATAGGTTCATCTTCATCTAAATGATCTATACACACAGGATCTTTTTTATTAACAGCGTTTTGCATATGATATCTAAACTATATTAACTCTTTAAGTAAAACGCATTAGTTTATTAAACTATTAATAATTTATATTAATTGAAAAACATAAATTAAGTCAATTCAATAGTAGTATTAGTTTTTTTTATTTAGATATTTGTTCCACTCTTTTTTTAAAACATCATCAGAATTATCCATTTCAAGTTCTACAAAATTATTAATTATTGGTTCATCTTTATAATCTGTCTGATATTTGTTCCATTCTTTTTTTAAAACATCATAATAATCATCCATTTTAGAGTTTTCTAAATTAATTATTGGTTCATCTTTATAATTTGTCCAATATTTTGACCAATAATTTTTAGAAAATCCAGATAATGTGTTATTATTATTGTTGTTATTATGGTTGAAATTAGAGTTTGGATCATATGGCTTGATAATATCATTAATATCATTAATATCATTAATATCAGGTTTATATTCACTATTTGATTTCATAAAAGGGTTTATAAATTTACTTTCATCTTCTTTAATATTTTCATTCAAATAATCTTGCACACCTACAGGTTTCATTGGTTTCATTTCCATATCATTAAACACATTTGTATATTCATTATTAATATTATAGTATTTATTGTTATTAATTTTTTTTTTGAACATATTTTTTTTTATCTTCTCTTTCATTTTTTCTAATGAAGAAGATTTATTATCTTGAGTTTTTTCTTCAACTATTTTTTTAATAATTGTTTTTTTTTCTTCTTTTTCTTTTAATTGTCTATTATATTCTTCTTTAGAAACTACCATCATAATTGGTTTAAAAGCCCTTTTATTCGGAGTATAATCTCTTTTAAAAGTATATTCTGCATTACTATAGTCTATTATATCAAAACTAACATTATTAGATTTAGATTTAGGCATAGTATAATATAAAAAAAAGTTAATATTCTTTAACTCAAAATTCATTAATATTACGTAATAATCCTAAATAATAGTTTTTCTTTTTTGTGTTTTTAATATGGTATTTTTGATAATTTAAATAAGGTAGAAAACTAATTAAATCAATTTTAATAAAAATATGTCCCACAAAAAAATCGAAATTACAAATATTATAAGTTTTGTTTTTATTGTTTTGAGTAGATATTTTTTTTAAATATAAATCTATTTTTTCAGAATTTGACAAATATAAAATTTTATCTTTTTTTGTTTTTAATTTTTCTATTAATTTTTTTTCACAAGTCTTAAAATATTTATATACACAATTTCTTCCTTCAAGACTTTTATTTGAATAATATTTAAATTCTTTAAAAATAGGTTTGATATTAATATCTTTAAATTTATCTGAATTTTTTAATTCTTCTTTTAATTCTTCTTTTGTTGTATTTTTAAAATATATATTAAATTTACTAACTCTCATAACTATTTAGTGAATTTATTAAAATAAAGAAAATATCAAAATTATACACTGGGATAATATTCCCATCTACATTCTTGACAAATCTTTTTCCAAATGTTGTCTTGAGCTCTAAGTTTTGATCGACTCTTAAGAAGAGGGAAACATTTGAGAAAATCATCCCATTCTTTAATTTCACATAATTTGTGTAAAACATAAGAATAAGATAAGAAATTAACTCTGTCATCTGGTTTATGTTTCTCAAAAGGAATTTGCATTTCTTTGAATAGTTTTCTAAGTTCTTCTTCCATTTCTCTTGTAATACTTGGGGGAGGACGTTTGGTGATTTTAGATATAATATGAGGAATATTATCAAAATAATCATTAAGTTTTAATTTTCTTAACACTTTTTTCATATATGGTAAAGTCAATTTTGAGTGATCATTTACCCTATTTTTTTTTAATTCATTAATAACATCTCTGTAAACAGAATCAGGAATTTCAGTTGATTCTTTTGCTTGAAATTGAGATAACCATTCATTGTAATGTGATATTCTTTTATAAGGATAAGCAGGTTTATCAAATGATTGATCTTTTATACTTGAACGGTCTAACTCCATAATAATTTCTTCGACTTCACCACACTGTTCGCAGACAAATACCCCCTCTGCAGGGACAAGATTTTTTTCGAGTCCACAATGTGAGCATTTTTTAAGCCCATTCTTTTTAACTTTCTCTACTGAGTAATCGCTGTCTACTAGAGTGAGGAAATCCCCTAAAATGGAAGCTCTATTAAGTTCTAATTCTTTATCTTGACTATCAGAGTCATCAACACCAAGAAAACTCATAATATCTTGTGATTGACTTACTACTTTTTTCTTTTTAGGAGTTTTATTTTTTTTTTGTTTTTTTAATTGTTTTAATTTGTTTAATTTATCTAATTCATCATCTTCTTCTTGATTAATAATTTCAGTATTAGTTTCAGTGAAATCTTGTTCTGTTATATTTTCAGTTTCACCTGTATTAGTATCTTCTTCATATAAATCTACTTTATCATAGTAGTCAACCAATAAATTTTCTATTTTACAATAGTAATCAAGTTCTTGTTGATGATTACTGGTTTGTGAAATATCGTCTTTTAGTTTTTGAATATTTTTTTTTAAATAAGATCGTCTATCTATATCTTTGTTGGTATATTCTGTTTTATCTTTATTTTCAATACTGTTAAGCTCTTTTTCATATCTTTTAAGTTTACGTTTTAAATTAGGCAACTGATCATATTTTTTGTTAAATTGACCTGTAAATTTTTTATGGGTGCTATCAACAGTTTTAATACTGGTTGAAAGTTTTGTTTTTTCAGAGCGTGGCTTGAACGTTGACATTGTAATAATATCTTTTATTTTTGGATCTTTAAGTCGATTCTAAGAGCTGTAAAAAACAGTTTATTTTTATAGTATTATTATGCGTAAATATTTTTAAAGTTAACTTTTTGCAAGTAATCAAAAATATAAGAGGAAGCGAAAAAGTACTAATTAAAATAGTAAATTTATAGATTGTTATAAACAGTGTATAAAGTAAGATATCTCTATAAGAACAATATAAGTATTCAATAAAAATTCTATAGAAAAAACGTTTTTAAATTAATTTCAAATAAAGTAATTTTTTTTAGAAACTAAAGTATATAGAATATGGGAGGCGGTTTAATGCAACTCGTCGCTTACGGTGCCCAAGATGTTTACATCAGTGGTGCTCCTCAAATTACCTTCTTCAAGGTAGTATATAGAAGACATACTAACTTCTCAGTTGAAGTTATCGAACATCCACTTACTAACGCTGGTCTTAACAGAAGATCATCAGTCACCGTTCTCAGAAATGGTGATCTTGCTACTAAAATGTATCTTAAGGCAACACTTTCAACATCAGTCACAGGTGATGATGAACAAAAATGGGCTTTCGTTAGAAAACTCGGTCACGCTCTTATTAAGAACGTCGAACTCGAAATCGGTGGTTCCAAGATCGATAAACAATATGGTGTCTGGATGGACATCTGGTACGAACTTTCTCATGAAGTCGGACAAGAAGATGGTTACAACAAAATGGTTGGTAACACCTCAACCAACATAACCAAAGCGGCCGGTCTTAATGGCAGAGAAACCACAGTTGTTTACGTACCACTTCAATTCTACTTCTGCAGAAACACAGGTCTTGCCCTTCCACTCATTGCTCTTCAATACCATGAAGTCAGATTACATTTCGAATTTAACTCCGCCTCAGAGCTTGTTAGATACGAATACAACAACACCAGAGGTTTCACAACTTCTCCTGTAACTGTAACTATGTCTGATGCCTCTCTTCTTGTAGACTATGTCTTCCTTGATTCTGAGGAAAGAAGAAGATTCGCTCAAGTTGGTCATGAATACCTTATTGAACAACTTCAACACACCGGTGATGAACAAGCAAGTGATGTAAACTCCAAATACAGACTTTCATTCAACCACCCAACCAAGGAACTTGTATGGGCTGTAAGACAAGGTAAATTCATGGGAGGTAAATTCCTTGGTGAAACTCTTACCGAAGCTGCCAAAGCTCTTGTCAAAGCCAATTATGTAACAACCACAGCTGGTGATGATACTGATGTAGAGGCAGCTGATATTGGCCTTGAGAATTGGGATGAAGTTGTTGATGGCACAGGTGATGATAACCACATTGCGGCTGTCGATGATTTCGTAAATCAAGAAGGTCAACAGGTATGGTTCGCTGGTGGTCTTGGTGCCACTCCATCCAACGCTAACGATCTTGTCAACTACACTTATGTCAACTCTGCAAATGATACAGTTGACCTTATGGCAAAGATTCAATACTCAACAACTCTTATTGATGCTGATGGTAATATTACAGTAACCTCTGTATCACACTCTCTTACCCAAGCTGATATCTCTGTTCCTGTAACAGATGGAAGTGTAACTGATGGAAGATTAACAAACGGAACTGT
>Ga0207920_1000019_pt1 | contig 25419 bp, 19 predicted proteins | sample DeeseametaMP0204_FD_184218 | JGI IMG/M metagenome (GOLD analysis project Ga0207920, IMG submission 184218) | Marine microbial communities from the Deep Atlantic Ocean - MP0204 (SPAdes) | ecosystem: Environmental > Aquatic > Marine > Oceanic | place: South of Cape Verde, Atlantic Ocean... | reverse complement strand
CACAATCCATTTTATTACACAAAAAAATTAAATTCCTAAAAAAAAAGTTAATTTTTGATTTCATTACACAAATTTTGTGTAGAAAATCCAAATTCTTCCTCACAGATAAATATTTTAAAAAAATGTGTACAAAAATATGCTGTTTTAAGGGTCTTAAAATCAATCTAATGATAATGGTTCTATAATAATATCGTTTTTAGGGGTCTTACGTTAACTATTCAAATTTGTACATTTTAAATATATTTGTTATATTTATGGTAGTATTGAAATAATAATATTAACTTTATAAAGAAAAACAATTTTAGGTAAAAATTAATAAAAATCTTATTAGGTTTTTTATTAAGCAACAACGCCTGGATTGAACTGTGACTCTGTTCTAAGGTATCTAAAAAAATTTAGGTTACAATAGAAGTGATACTTCAGTTTGGTTTATTAAAACTAAGGAATTTAATCTTAGGTAACATCCTGTAGTATTTTATCTTACCTCAGGAAGTATCAAAGATTAAACCACAGTCGTAGGCTCGGCGATAGAAATTTTAATGATTATTATTTATTTAATCATAATGGATATCATATATTTAAATTAAATTAATTAGTTAAATGAATACTATCATATTTTAATAATGTCAGATATTAAATGCAGTATTGATAGTTGTAATAAAATAGCAAGTCCAAAGTGTATCGATCTTAGGTGTGGTGGTTGTTGTACAAATTTGGATTGTGAAAGACATGACAATAGAGTTGTTGATGAAGATACAGATGTGTATGAAGATAGTGAAAACAGTGAAGATTATGGATTTTGTTCAATGTGCAACACAAAATATTGTTTAGATGATGAAATTTATGAATGTGATGGATGCAATAAATTTTTTTGTTATAATTGCAACATATATAGTCAGAATTATGTACCTTGTGAGGATAGAGGATGTTATTATTGTAGAAGAGGATGTTGTTTGAATAATACATATGAAGATGAACGTTATTGCAGTGATTGTTTTGTTTCTAATGAGCCTACTTGTGAAATATGTGGATTAGAAAATGAATTTGAATGTTGGAAATGTGATAATTGCGAAAAAGTTTATTGTGATAGTTGTAAAGATAATATTTTGATAGAAAATGAATGCGGTGTATAAAATTGTTATTATTGCAATAGAGGTGATTGTTATAATACTTATGTTGAATATATATATTGTGGCGATTGTTATAAGATACTTTCAGGCAAATCAAAAAAAGAAGAAGCAATTGAATTTATAGATGATAAAAAATATACGAAGGCATTTAGATTGTGCGATTTTAAGATTAAAAGGATGAAGAAAATAGATGATAAATGTATAATTTGTTTAAATAAAGCTAACTGTAAATCTATATGTAAACACCCATATTGCAAAAAGTGTTTTGCTAAATTTGCAATTATACATGACAATAAAGAATGTGCATACTGTAGACAGAATTTAAACGATACAATTATACTATTGAAAAAAAATACAACTGAAACCAAAAAAGATACTAAAATAAAAAAATAAAGAATCTTCAAAATAAGTAAAAGTGTAAAATTTAGGTTTAATATAGCATATAACTACATTTTCATCAGCAATGGGGAATTTATAAAATCATCATATTTCCCATTTATAAAATCTACAAGAATTTCTTTCATTTTTTTTTCATAAAATTGGTCATAAATTTTAGGCAATTTTAGTAGTTCTTTCATTTGTTTTTTTAAAATAGAAAATTTAAAATTATCACGAAAAGCAAGTGTTTCAATTAGATTCCATTCTATCGATTTATTTATTTTTTCCAAATCTTCTGTTAGAATGTCATGAGCTGAAATACTAAATTTATTTTCTAAATATTTAGTATTATTATAAAAATAGCCACAATTCCAAAAAGAAACTTGCAATATACATCCTGGAATTTTTTCTGTTAAGAAGAATATAAAATATCTATCACATAATGAATGCTTTAGTAACTTAGACGAAGAATTATCTGTAAATTTTTTAAGATTGGATAATGTAGTACTAAAATTAATATATTCCAAATTAAACATATGCATACACATGTTATTATTAATTTTTGAAAACATGTTTGATATTTCTTCATGTGTTATTTTTTTTATATCAGAATAATAAGTTTTTGATTCTAATAAAAATGGATAGCAAAAATATTGCGAGTTGGATGGTTTCTTATTTAATTTTATTGATTGTAAAAATACATTATATGGAATTGTCCGTGTATTAGCCCAAAGATCATCATCATCTGTAAATAAAATCCAATGATTTTCATACATTGATATATACTCATCTGTTAATAGTTTATAATGTTCAAATTGTGATTTTTTTTCTTTTCTAAATTTGACAACCAATAGTTCATGTTTAAACTCATCGCTATCTTTTAAATATTGTAATTTCTCATCAAAACTAATTGATAATAGCATATTAATTTTATAAATTTGATTCTTAAATGATGTTAACATATTTTTTAACTTATCAAACCTTTCCAAAGAATTTATATGTGATGCACACATACAAATTAAATCTACATCATTGCAAATTTCAGTAGATATAATAGATTTTAGTTTAAAAATATCATTAGGAATGGCAGAAGTATAAGAATCATTGGAAGCAAGTGATTTATTTTTTAATACTTCAAAAAATTGACCAAGAGGAATATTTAAAGTTTTTCCATCATCGTCTGGCACAGTAATTATTTTATTCATAAAAGGATATAAAAAATCAGAAATGATATCCCAGTGTTTTTGACTATTAAACTTGAATATTTCTCTTTCAAAATTAGTTGTGATCTCTATTTTGTCTTCTGGTTTATCTGAATATGTCATATTTATTATTAAAATTAATGCATTTTTCAATTTTAAGATTCAATAAAATTATATCAAGATATAATTAAAATAAAGAATCTTCAAAATAAGTAAAAGTGTAAGATTTGAGTATCAAACTACAATATAATGGTAAACATAAATCCATTTTTTAAATTAGTTGCCAAGAGGTGTAAAAAACATAGTGATATGGAACTATATATGAAAATGTTACAAGACAGTTCTTAGAGTATTAATTATTAAAGATTGATATTTATATTTTTTAGATTATCAGGTATTTAGTGAGATGAGTATAGGGAAATTATTTGGATTACTATTAATTAATTTTATCACAAACATACTTTTTAGTTTACATCATAGTTTGATGGAAATTAAGTTTTTAGAGGAGATGAAAGATGATTACTATATACGTAAAACTAGAAATTATGACATTGAAATTGATTTTGGATTACTTGTTTTTGTCATATACAATTTACTTACTGAAATGATTGTGCTACGAGGACTAATTTATGCTATTTTTTTCTCAAGAACAAAAACAGGATTTTGGGGAGGAATTAAATTATATTTTATAATAAGTGTAATTATAAAAACTTTATTAGACATATATTTTTATTCAGGAAAATTAGGTGGACATGTATTGGATTAAGTCAAGAAAAGGTTAATATATGTTATTTAAAACTACCCTTATTTATACTTGTTAATATACATTTTTTATAAAGTTTATTTATCTAAATTTATTATTTTAAAAATATTGATATACAAATACTCACTTAGTGTTAATATCATGTATAATTCTACAATTTATATACTTCAGCATTTTTCAATCAGAGATACTATTAAAATTGGCCATACTTCAAATATTGTAAATAGATTAAGAGGTTATATTACTCCTGAACCTATTTTTGATAATACAACTCACAAATTATGGACAGCTCAGTTTGCATCTGATAAATATACAGGTGCAATGGTTGATGATATTATTAACCATTTTTCAACTAAATTTAGTTATCCATTTAAAAAATTTAAGGGAACAGGTGGAAATGAACATTATTATATAGATGACTTATCAAGACTTGAAGAGTTTTTTGAAAAAGTTTTAAATTTAAATTTTACTAAATTAAAACAAGAGGATATTGATTCGCTAAGAGAACAATCTAATAGAGTTCCTTTTGAGAATTTAGAATTTGTAGATACTAAGAATGATATTCTAGTTGATTATAATGTTTTAGAAGAGAAGTATAAAAAAATTATAGATAAAAAAATAAAACTCAAAGAACATCAATTAGAAGTTTGCAAGTTAGTAAATGAATTTGCAAAAAATAAAAGATTGTCTCATATAGTTATCTCACCAACAGGAACTGGAAAGTCATGGATGTATGAAATCATTTCAACATATTTTATTGAAAAAGGTAATATTTTAATAATGACCAAAAGAACAGAAGTTATTAAACAAATTTTTAATGGACTTTATAAGGATCTTTTGATGTTTAAACATAATGGCATTATCGATATTGATCCAAATAAAATTAATATTAGGGATTACATTTCTAAATTCTCAGCAATTGAAATAAATAAAGAGCCTAAAAATACTATTGTGGTTACAAATAATGACCAGTTCACCTCAAACAGTTCCAGGAAAGATGATTATAAAAAAGTAAATTGGGATAAGTTTAGTTTGATTATCATTGACGAAAGTCATTGGTGTGGTAGTAAAGAAATGCACGATTTTATGATCTACATTAAAGAAAAAACTAAGGTGAATTATTTAGGATTTTCGGCGACCCCCATTAGGTGTATCAAAGAACATAAAGATAATGTAAAGGATATTTTTAAGGACAGTAATAGTGACGATCTGAATGTTCTTTTTGAGTTATCGTATATGGACGCCATTCTTGAAAAACTAATTTGTCCAATTAAATGGGTATCTATAGATATGCAAGATAAAGAAGATTTCTATATGGATAAAGATAAAAAGGGTAAGAAAATGAAAATATTATCTGAGAAATCTTTTGGTAAATTATGGGATTTGATCAAAAAACAGATAATTGATAAATGTCATAACAAAAAAGGTATTTTAAGATTTAGAAGCAGAAGAGAGTTATTAAGCTATTATAATATGATGAAAAATAAAATAGAAGGATTTAAACTCCATGTCACTTTTTCAGGTAGTTCGAATGATGATCAAAATTTTAAAGATCTCTTAAAAAAGTCAAGTTTATTTGATGAAGAACTAAAATCTGGTATTGATGACTTCAAGAAAGAAGAGTCAAATGCTATACTCTTTGCTGTTCATAGATGCACAGAAGGGTTTAATGATCCTAAATTAGATTTTAGTGTTAGAATGTTTTTTAGTAAAAATAGTGATCCTGTTAATGAAACTCAGCAGATGGGTAGATTAAATAGATTCCCGAATAACGATCCTAATGGTCCTAAAAAGTTCGGTTATTTTGGAACTGTTGAGTATAGTTTTGATGAAGAAGAAAAGAAGAAAAATTTAATTTCTAGATTAAGAAGTTGGATAGATTATGTTATGGAAAACTCTAGAAATCACAGTTCACGCACACAAAAAATAGATGAAAACAAAATTAAACAAGATATTATAAATAGTTATTTTGATTCTGACATTATTGATAAATACGAAATAGACATTAAAAAAGAACTTGAAAATTTCTACAAAAGAAGGAGCAAAGAGTTTGAAGATATCGTTAGGGCTGTTAAAGTAGAAAACTTTAAAAGAGAAAGTTATGGTATAGAACTTATTAAATCCAAACCAGTATATAATCTATGGGCCAAAAAGAATAACTATCCTGATTGTGATCAATTGGAAGACATGGGTTATGATAATTTAAGTAAACTGTTTGGAATAAAATCAGGTGATTATCTCGAATGGGATGAACTAAAAAAACTATGCAGAAAATACCAAAATAAGTACGGTGAAAAGATGTCTTGTGCAGAGATATACTCTATAATGGAACAAGAAAGAGAAGATGTGCCATTAGAACCAGAAATATATTATGATAACTTTAGGAACTATAGAGATCTGTTTTATTAACCTAATTTAAGATTGCATTTTTTACATAATAAACGTAGTTTTGAATGTTTTTTATGATATTTTATCCATTTATTTCTAATTTCTTCATCTTTGATTATTCTTCTTACACCAATTGATTTTGTGTCAACAAAGTCAGATTTTATTTTTTGTAGGAATTTTTTTAAAATATCTCTAAATTTAATAATATGATCTACATGTGTATTTGCATCATTTTTTAATTTATTATTACATAATTCACATTTTGAACTATTATTTAAAAATTCTTTTCTAAAATTTTTGATTTGATATTCTATTTCACATCTAAAAGCTTTTGTCATATTTGTATAATTATTTACTCCGTCAATACATTTTAGGTAACTTATGTCGTCAATAGTCCCATCAGTATTAAAAATATGTATACATTTTGTTCCCCAACTATTTTTTGCTAAAAAAATATTTTCCATTTTTTTACATTTATTTTCGTAATTTGGATGAAATTTTAAAAGTTCCTTAAAGAATTTTAAATCTACTTCTTGTATATCATTAAATTTTTTAAAATAATTAGAAATACATTGTTTAAGTTCTTTTTTTGAATCAAATGATCGATCTGCTATTATCATACGCATTTTCAAGTATTTTTTATATGATTTATATATTTATATGATTAAATAAATATTGATATTTAAAGTAATATTTACTTATAATTACTTACATAGTTATGGTAAAATATATTTGTCCAAAATGTAATAAAGAGTTTATTCAAAAAGGAGATTATATTAGACATAAAAATAAGAAATATCCATGCGTAACTCAAGATGAAGTTGACAAACAACTTATAGAAGTCGAAAAAACTTTAGCAATTAAGGAAGCATTAGAAAAAGTAAATTTAGATCCACAAGGAGAAGATGAATCGTTAAAAAAATTAGATTCTTTTTTTTGGAAAATTCAGAATATATTAAGGAATAGTGAATCAAAGGTCGGATCGGATGCTTTAGATATCATTAGTGACTTATTATTCTTACGACTCCTTAATTATGAAGAAGAACAAGGCAATATTAAGATTTCTACTTATGATTTTAAAAAATCTAAAATTCCTGTTGATGATAGAATTTTTGAGTTAAATGATTATAGACAATATTTTAAATGGTCTAATTTAATAAAACTTGTTGAAGAGATAGACAAAACAGGAAATCCAGTTAAAAAAGAAAAACTTCATGATTTGTTCACATATGTTATTTTTAGTGGAATTTTAAAAAAACATCCATTGACAAGAGATTTATACCAAGAAAAAAACACTACTTTAAAAAAAATAACGACAGTAATAAAATTAGTAAAAGAGTTTAATAAAATAGATTTGAGTAAATTTGATGTTGATATTAAAGGAAAAGCATATGAGAGTATAATTGCGAGAGAAGGTAGTACAAGTAAAACATTCGGTCAAAATTTTACACCTCGATGGATTGATAGATATATGGCTAAAAATATAGATGTAAAAATAGATAAGTTTGGGAACTATTCACCAATACTAGATCCAGCATGTGGTACTGGTGGTATATTGACAGAGTATTTATCAAAAGTAAAAGAACAGTGTGATGATAAGGATATCATTATGAGTAAAAAAACAGAAAATCATATTTATGGGTTTGAAATAGTACCATTTACTTTAAAATTAGCACAGATGAATATACTTTTAAAAACAGGAGCTTTTGATAAAAACTTAAAATGTGAAGATTTTCTTGAAAGAGGTATTTTAGATTTTAAAGAAGACAGTTTTGATGGTAATGTTATAACTAATCCACCTTTTTCCTTAGAAAAAGACTATAAAGATCTTAATAAAGAAATATTTAAAGGAGAAACTAAATCAGGGACAATGTTATTTTTGAGAGGATGTTTACATTTGTTAAAAGATGGGAAACAGTGTATAATGGTATCGCCAAACGGTAAAGAAATATTCAGTAAAAATAAACAATTTGTAGATTTGAGAAAAGAAGTAGTTGATAATAACAATGTTTATAAAATTGCGATATTACCAGAAGGAAGTTTCAAACCATATACAGGAGTTAATACTTTAATTTTGATGATAAAGAAAGGTGGTAAGACTAAAGAAATAGAGTATGTTGATATTGAAAAGGTGAGTGATTTTGATGTCAAAGAAAAACCTATATGCAAAGTAAAATATGAAGAACTCAAAAAAAATAAATATTCATGGAACTATAAAGATTACTATGCACAAGATAATAATACAAAATATGAAGGTTTAGAGTATAAAAAATTAGGAGATATGTGTGATTTTAAAAATGGCAAGCAACTTTCTAAAAAAAATTTTATAAAAGGTAATTATCAAGTAATTGGTGGTGGACAAAATCCCATTGGTTATCATAACTCCTATAATAGAGAAGAAAATACTATCATCTGTTCATCAAGTGGTGCATATTCTGGCTTTATAAGTAAATATAATTTAAAAATATGGGCTTCTGATTGCTTTTCAATTTCACCAAATAAATTACTTGACAAAGATTATTTGTTTTTATTTTTAAAAAAGAATCAGAGAGAAATATATAAATTACAATCTGGAAGTGGTCAACCACATGTTTACTCAAAAGATATCTCTAAAATGCTTATTCCAGTACCTCCAATAGAAATCCAGAACTTGATAGTAAAAGAGTTAGACCAATTATACGAACAAAAAGATGCTTATAAGAAAATTCTTGATACTTTGAATATAACTAAAAAAGGTAAATTTGAGTTGTTGCTTAGAGATTGTAAAAATGTTAAAGAAGTTAAGTTGGGTGATGTATGTGAATTTAAAAGTGGTAAATTTACAACCAAAACAATGAGTAATTCGGGAGATTATAATTTCTATAACGCTTCTATAAAAAATCCCATAGGAAAACATGATAAATATTGTTTTGATGGAGATGAATATATATTATTCATAAAAAGTGGAGGAAGTCCTTCAAATAAAGTGTCTGATTCACATGGATTGGGTTTGCCGATATTAGTAAAAGGGAAGAGTGCTGGAGTTTCTGATGTAGTGCAAATAAATATAAATAAAAAGTCTGTAGTAAAATTCTTTTACTATTATTTGTTAAAGTTAAAATCTGAGATTCAAAAAAAAGCTCATTATACGACTTCATTGGGACATTGTGATATGAAACATTTTAAGAACTTAGTTTTATCTCTCCCATCTATTGAAGACCAAGAAAAGATAGTAAAAGAGATGGAACAATACGAAAAACAAGAAGAGGTTTCTAAAAAAGCTATTGAAGATTTAGATAAACTTATTAAAGATAGATTTGATTACCATCTTAAACTCTGCGAAGAAGTAAGTAAAAAAGAAAAAAAAGAGATTAAAGAAGATAAAGAGGATATCAAAGAAGAAATAGAAATAGATTCCTTAGAAGAGGCCTTAAAAGAGGATGAAAATATAAAATCTGAAAATAAATCTGTGAAGAAGAGTAAAAAGGTGAGTAAAATAAAGAAAATAAGGAAGGAAGTGAAAGAGTAGTTTTATTTAACTAATAGAGAATATCTAAAAAGATGCTACAAGACAGTTCTTAGAGTATCAATTATTAAAATTTGATTTTTATTTTACTAATTTAAAAAAAATATATCATGAATTACAGTGATTCGAACAAATTAGAAGATTTTTATGTTAAAAATAAAGATCTACTTGAAGATGCGACTAGTTTTGTAAAGTATTTTAATAAAAATCTAGATAAGTTAGAAGTATTAGATAAAAAACTATTTTGGTGTGATAGTGAAGGTAATAAATTAAGAATAACCTCTTTTAATCATCGTCAAATTAAGAATACATTAGGAAGCTTGATTGCTTATGTTTACATTTATAAGATTAGAAACAAGGAAATGAAATATTTGGAATTTATAAAAACTAGCTCAGTTTTATCCAATGTAGTAAACTACTATGTTAAGGTAGGTTTAATACACTACTCTTTTATTTAAGATTTATAAAATTACCTTCAATAATCAATAGGGGATTAAGAAATGCAGTAATATAAAACACATAGAATATAAAAATTTGACAACTATTTGTTATTTCTCAATTTTTTTTACTGCACATGGAACCAGATTATATAATTGTTGTAGGATATAAAAAAAATCTGCACATAAAAACCACATTATATATATAAAATTGAGTTTCCATGTGCAGATTATAAAGATTTCAACCCTTTTAACAAATAGTTTTAGCAATCTCAAATTTATAGTTAAAAATGGCACTTTTGGCATTGGTAAAAATCTCAATATGAATAAAATCTACTTTTATCCACAGACTCCCACATAATGGCACAATTCTGAAGTACCAAAGTATACTTAGAAACTTCAGAATTAATACAATATGATGTCAATCAATAAAAGAAATTAAACTAAGAATTAAATCTTAGACATCTTATCTTAAACTAAATAAAATCGAGATATAAAACTAAAGATATGAACCTTAGTTTGAATCGATTAAATTAAACCAAAAGTATTAATTTATCACTTAGTAAAATTCAATTGAATCTAAAAAAAAATAAAGATGATGATTTTAAATTACTTATTATAAAATCAAAAGAAACAACTAAAGAAGTCATCAAAGATGAAATAGAAACAGATTCTTCAGAAGAAAGTTTTAAAAAAGGGAAAAAATATAAAATCTGAAAAGAAACCTAAGAAGAAGGTTAAAAAGATGACTGAAGTAATAAAATAAATTTGTTTTATTAAAATAAACTATTTTATATTCTCCTATTAATATGTTTTCTAATATATTTATTTTATAAGCCCTTTAATTACAATGTAGTGGACCACTATTCTTGAGAGCTTTTTTAATAATCCTTTTATCACCGAACGCAACATATACATAATTTACTCCATCAATTAATCCTTCTCCTCCACCTATTTGAGGTTCTCCATAAAAAGTATATCTTAGGTTATTTTTAAGTTTACCAAATTTTTCAATTAACTCCTTTTCGATCCTTTCTGCATTTTCTTTTTTAGTAGTTTCACATAATACATACATAATATCCAATCCTTTTTCATCTTCATGAGCGTTCATCCTTTCTTTTAAATTTGAAGTTGCTCCTATATAAAATATTCTTTTTTTTGACTCAATATTGTTTTTTATTTCCCTGAAATTATCTTTACAAATTCTCTTTGTTTCAACCGAAGTTGAATAGTTGTAGATAAAATTTCCATTTATCTCCATGAACTATATTAGATATTTAATTTTAAGAGTAGTTTTATTTAACTAATAGAGAATATCTAAAAAAATAATTAATTACAATATAATGATAACTATAAATTTATTTTATTAATTAAAATACAATGATATGAAACTATAGATAAAGATGCCCCAAGACAGCTCTTAGAGTATTAATTATTAAATATTAGTTGCATCAATAAAATATTGAATACTCGTTACAATCAGGTAAATTTAAAGATATGGAAAAAACAAAAAGAGATCTCGGTTTTGATCTAAATCATAAGCCTGTAGGAGATTTTTTCAAATCTTCGCAAGTAAAATATATTCCAATTTTTCAAAGACCATATGTATGGAAAGATAAACAAATAATAAAACTTATTGACGATATAATATCCTATTATGAAAAAAGTAAATTTAAATTATCAGCTGGAACAATAATAGCAATCAAAGAAGATCAAAATCAAGATGTACAAAATTAGTTTATTATATTTCTAAAAGATTGTGTTTTTTTAATATATCAATTATCTCTGTACACTTATTTAAATAAATATCTTTTTTTACAATTACACCCAACATATCAGTTTTTATCTCAAATCCACAAATTGGTGGTATATCATATGGAGAATATTTATCGCATAAACTTTTTATTGTTATTTTTCGTTCATCTATCCACCATTCAACAAAAAGTTGCGATGTCATATAATTTTTAATAACAGTATGGAAGTTATCATTTGATAAAATAAAGTTTTTGTTGAAATGATTAATTTTATCGTTTACATTATTGTTTGGGTTATAAGTAAAAAATATATTTATTTTGTCTGATATTGCAACTACATACGAGTTACAGATATAAGTTCTTTTAAGATTTTTATTGTACAGTATTGATAGAACAGGAGGTAAAATATCAATCAGGTATATTTTTTTAAAAGAATATTTAGTGAAGTCATCGTTGATTTTTATGAAATTTTCATCTTTATTTTCTTTTGTTAATTCTTTAAAAATTAATAAATTATTAATCTCAGTTAGATTTTTATTTATATTAAGATTATCTATTATTAACTCTAAGTGCTGCTCAGGACTCATATTTGATAATGAATATGAAGTTATTTGCGAATTATCTATTGAATATTCAAGAAGAGGTATAATTTTATCAGATTTTTGACATTTTATTTTTAGCTCGTTATTTTGAAAACTACTATTATCGAATACATTTGAAGAGAGGCAAAAGTGCTTCCGAAGTTTTACATTTTTCTTTTGGAGGTCATTTTTTATTAATATATTGACTAAATTATCTATTTTTTTTATATTTCTTTCTTTTAATTTCTTTTGCAATATAGCTATTATAATTTCTTTTTTATGAGAACTATTGTTCATATATATAGCATTTTATATTCTCTTAAATTATTTATTTGAGATTTTAATATTTTAACTTTTTAAATATACTTTAAAGAATAACAATATATAATTAAGTATGTCTAAGAAAGGATCTTTGAATGAACTTAAATATAAATCTTATCTAAACTATCTTAACTGGTTATTAAAAAAGCTTAATAAAGAAGAAATAGATAAACCAGAAGATTTTAATAAAATAGATAGAAGAGAGATATTAAAATTAGATGTTGATGAGTTGCATGATGAGTGGAAACCTATTTTGTTCCCGCCTTTTAGTAAAACTAAATTAAATTATTGTAGAAGAAATCAAATGAAGAGTTATTTTGTCACACTGTTGAATTTGATGTCAAAAGAATGTGGTTATAAATTAGATTATGAATCAATTAGAGAATACAATAAAAATGTGATAACATCATATATTACTTACAAAATTATCAAAAATTAGTTTTTTTATTACGGTTTAAATACGTATAATTTTTACAGAAAAAGTTCGTTTAAAATTTTATAAATATTATATAGTTTAATTTATTAATGAAAAATAAATTGAACTCGAAAATGGTAGATAAAGGACCCCCATCCTGTGATATCTACAAAGAATTCGCGATTAATAAAACACCTACCCACTACTTTTACGGTGGGAGATCAGGAAAGTTTGAAGTACCTGATAATATGTATAAGTTGTTTTATAAAGTTATATTCGAAAAAAAAAATTATTCTGGACGCACCATTAATCAAGAATGTGGTGTTGTCGAAAACAAATCTGAATATTATACTCTTATATTTGATTTAGATTATAAAGATGATGAAAAAACCAAAAGTCTATTAGATAATTATAATCCTCAAGATATAACTTTCTATATTATAGATAAAATTGAGCAAGTATTAAGATTTTTTATAGAAGATCCTAAAATGGAATATGTTTATTGTGATAAAAATAAAGGTAATGGGGTTCATTTATACTATCCTAATTTAGTTATTAATAAAGAGCTTGGGGGAGCAATTTATGAAAAACTATTGGAAGACATAAAAGAAGAAAATTGTCATGAACATATAGATAAAGAATTATGGAATAGTATTATTGATCCATGTACTTTTGAAGGGAATGGTCTTAGGATACCTTATACATTTGTTAATAATAAATTCTATAAGGTTAACAAACATTTATCAACTTATAAAATAAAAGGTGGACATCTATTGTATAATCAATTAGATGCTGTTAAAATAAGTAGAAAGGATACTAAATTTAATTTTAGATTAAAAGAGGATAAGAATAAATTTCCTATTTATATCAGTTATTTGGAAAAACATAATAATAGTAAACCTAAAAAAGATAATACAAGAAAGAATATTAAAGCTAGTAAACATAAAACTACCCTTACTATTGATAAAAGTAAAATAGGTTATAAAAAAGACTATTTTAAACTCCCTATTTCAGAAAAGCTTTTTAGGAATTTATGTAATAATCTTAAAGCAGATAGATTAAAAGGGTTGACAAATTGGAGAAAGTTTATTTATTTGTGTAGAAACTATGGACAGAAAGAGATATGTTATGAGGTTTGTAAGAAGTTTCCTAAATTTGATACTAATGCAGAAAAATGTATAGAAAACTTATTTAGTAAAGAGATAAGAAGAGAAAATTGTATGACATTAAAAAGTCTATTTAAATGGAGCTCAGAAGATAATAAAGAAAAACATATAAAATATATATTAGAAGAGAAAGAGATAAAAATGGATCATAGTGATGAATATTTATTATATAATTATAGAGGTGAAGAAGATATTATAGAAAATACTAAATATATATCGGATAGTACAATAGATACTATCATAAAATACAATAAGAGGTGTATAGTGTTACATTCGCCAACCGGTAGTGGAAAAACTACAACCACACTCAAGTTAATAAAGGGTTTTTATAGTAAGAAGCAGTTATTATCAAGAAACATATTATCGATTGTGTCAAGAAGGACAATGATATCAGTGCATGAGAAGTCTTTCAATACTAAACATGCAAATCTAAAATTAAAGAACTATTTAGAAGAAAATGGTGGTCCCCGATTTATTAGTAGTTTGGAATATTTAGATAAACTTAATATAGCTGATGATAAGTATCATATTTTAATATTAGATGAGGTAAATAGTCTATTAAATCATTTTTATTCTTCTACAATGGATTTTAAGAGGAGAAAATGTTTCATGAAATTTTTATTTTTGGTTAAAAATTCGGAATTGATTATTGCAAGTGATGCTTATGTAACATCTTCTGTATACTCATTTTTAGATAAACTTAGGACTGATATTTTCAGATATAGAAATACTTTTAAGAACAAAAAAGATACCAATATGATATTTTACAAATGTAAAGAAGAGAATGATGAGAATAAGATTTACAGTATATCAAAAATGATAATAGAAAAGAGAAAAATTAACAAGAGTATTTTATGTTTATCTGACAGTAAGTCAGTAGTTGAAGATTTTAGAAGTTGTTTGATCAATTTGGGTGTAAAGTTAGAAGACATTTTATTGTTTACATCTGAAGAAGGTTTATTGGAAGAATTAAATAATCCAAATGAAGTATTCAAAAATAAGATAGTTTTATCGAGTCCAAAAATAGTTTATGGGTTAGATGTAACTATTTATTATGATAATATATTTGGATACTATAAAGGTGATACACTAGACAGTTTGAGTATTCTCCAGCAAATAGGAAGAGCAAGGGAATGTAAAAATGTTCATATCATATTCCCAAACAATAATTTTAAAAATATGCATATTGATTTCGATTATTTAAAGGAAAGAGAAAATAAGTTATTAGAAGACTATTCAAATGAATTACTCAAGAAAACAGATGAAAACAAATACACTTTATTAGCTTCATCAAATGAGATGCTTGGAATGATTAAATATGGAATGTATGGAGATCTATGTATAGATAGTGTATTTGAAAATTTACATTATTATAAAGTATGGATAGAGGAACAATTTAAATATAATAGAAGACAACTAGTTGAAAAAATAGCGATTGAAGCAGGTTATACTATTATTAAAAAAGATCTTGAAGTGAACAAAATATTAAATATCGAAAAATTTAATGAGATAAAAGAGATGATAAAAGAAATAAAATTGGATATAATTCAAGATAAGAAGGGAGAATTTAATATAATAGAAGAAGATGATTATATTGATGACGAATCAAAAGAGTTTTTAATGAAAAGGATAAATGATGATATCCGCATAAGTGTTTATAAAAGAATAAAAGAACTGGGATTAACAAGTGAACATTTAGAAAATAAAGAGGTTGTTAATTATATAATAGATGATAAGAAATATAAAAAAATGGAAAGAGGAAGATTCCTTTTTATGGATAGTAAAGAGATAGAATTATTAAATTTTAAAAGAAAAAAGAAAGATTTAAGAATGATTAATGCAAAGAAAGGAGATTTCAAAAGAATGGAGCAAATAGAGTTTTTAGAAGATATGTTTAAAATAAAAAGGTTTGACATCAATAATATTAAATACAGAAAATTAAAAGCGGTGAAAAACAAACTAATTAAAAATATACCTAAATTGATAATATTTTTTGAAGGTGATGCGTCGACAAAACGATTGAAAGATAATATGTCATCAAGGATTAATTCTATAAAAGAGGATTATCAATTGAAAAAATGGCTAGCTGATATATACAATTCATACGATAGATTCATTACCTATAAAATAATTAAGAAGGAAAATAATAATGTTTTTGAAGGTTTTAAAATATCTTCTAAGAAAAAACTACTTTATGAAACCTTATTCAAAACTACGATTTTAAGTATGAATTGATAGCCTATTATACTAAAACAGTTAATTTCCTGGACAGCATCCGACCCATAACCATACATAAGTATAATAAAAGGTTGGATTATTTCCAGGATTTAGTAATAATAATAGTAAGTTGGTTTACTTTTCTTTCAAAAATCGATGGTAAGAATACGAAAGTTAATGAGCCGGATAAAATGATTAATTTTTAAATATAAAAGTTACCTCTGTTTTTTTAAATCCTGATTTTTTAGTGTTTTTAACCATCGTTTTCACCCTTCTTAGGACGAGTTTTTATAACCTAAAATTTTACTAAAAATTGGATTTTCCGAGATTGATATACTTTTATAAAAATTTCTTAAAAATCTAAAAGTGACCTCAAAAAAAAATATATTTATGAAAAACTTTAATATGAATAATATTGATTTCACTTAATAAATTAAGTAAAGTACTTTTATAAGCTTTTCTTACGAAAAGTAATCAGATGGAATAAAATCTAAAGATTTTATTCCATCTTTTATCCGCGGATACTTCATAATGGCACCTTTCTGACATACATAGTTACGCTTGGAGACTTCAGAATTAATACATTATGATGTTTATTTAACTAAGGAATTAAATTTTAGATCTTGTAGTTAAATTTAGAAAAAACTACAGTATTAAAATTTGGAATTGTAGCTTAGACCACAGTCATATACAACCGAAAAAGGTATAATATTAGATAATATTAATAATAATCTAATTAAATGTATATGAGTTGGAAAGATTTAAGATATAACACAATGAGAAGATTTTTTACTCACAATGAAATGTTAAAAGAAATGTATAATGGTTTTTTTACAGATTTCTTAGATGATTTGGATAATTTTAAAATAAATCAAGAAGGTGGAGGGAAAAAATTAGAAATAAAATATAAAGGGCATAAAATAAAATTTAGATGTAAACTCCATAAGAAAGAATTAGATGTTTATTTAACCAATTTAGTGGGTTCAAGAAACTGTGTAATGGTTACAGTAGATAAGAAAAAGAAAGTGGCTAATATAAGTGGACTTGAAATTGATCCAATAAAAGGATGTTTTGATGAACCAATATTAAATAATGGAACTACTCTTATGGAGGCTACTATAAAAGTTTTAGAAAAAATAAATAAAGAAAATTATGAAGAATACCAAATAGATACTATTGAATTAACAGATAACAGTTACCTTTATTGTGATAAAGAAACAATAAGTTTATCCGAATTGAGTTTTCTTCAATACGGTACAACTTTTTATGGGAGATGGGGATTTTACCCTAAATCAGAAAAGAAATGCAAAAAATATAAAAGATCTCAGGAGAAATTATTTAAATTTAAAGTAAAAGATTTAGATTTGAAAGATTTTATAAAAAATAAATATGAAGGTAATGTAACAAAAACAATAGAAAAAATTAAAAAAGATTATAAAAAAAATAAAGAAGAGGTATTTGTAAATTGGTTTAGAGGAATATCTAAAAAATATATGAGAAAAGAATGCGAGTTTTTTGATGAACTAATTGAGTATATAATCAGAATATTTGATTTGAAAATTTACAAAAAAGAAGTATTTGTGAAAAAACTTTAATATGAATTATATTGATTTCACTTAATAAATTAAGTAAAAGTATTTCTTATTTAAAAATAAGATCTAATTTACTAAATTCATTTAGTAAAGTACTTTAATAAGCTTTTCTTACGAAAAGTATATCGACAGAATAAAATCTAAAGATTTCATTCTATCTTTTATCCGCGGATTCCTCATAATGGCACCATTCTGAAGTACCAAAGTATACTTAAATACCACAGAAATAATACAATATGATGTCAATCAATAAAAGAAACTAAACTAAAAATTAAATCTTTGGAAACCTTATCTTGAATCAACTAAAATCGAGATATAAAACTAAAGATAGAAACATTAGTTTAGTTTAATCCAATTATATAATTTAAAAATGGTTAGCTAATAAAATTAAATGAATATAATAGTATGAATAATAAAAGAATATTGGAGACTTTATTTTTTAATAGTGAATTCTTAGAAAGAATATATAACTTTAAATTTTCTAAATTTTATGAGGATAGAATTCAGAAAGGAGGAGCAAAAATAAAATTCGAGTATGGTGATTATACTATAAAATTTAATAAGGAAGTTGAGACTGATAGAATAATTATACTTTTATCATCACAAGATAAAAATCATAATTGTATAACTATAATTATTGATAAAGAAGAAAAGATAGCAACCATTCAAGGATTATCAGTAAACCCTGAAAAAAGTTGTTATCTGCCCATGGAAATGAATAAGGGGAAAATTTATTTAGAGTTAGCAATTTTAATGTTGAAAGAAAATAAAGACAATTTTAAGATAAAGAAAATAAGATTGACAGATAATAGTTTCATTTATTGTAGGTATATTTATAAATTAAATCTAGCTCAATATCCCATAAAGATATTGAGGTACAAAAGTGGAAAGAGGATAAGAAGCATTCCATTTAAGCTAGCAGATTTAAGTTTTTTGCAACACTGTGAAACTTTTTATGGAAGATGGGGATTCAAATTAGAAAATAAATATTTACGAGATGAATATAGGAAATTAAAAAAAGTTTATAAAAAAATGTCAGTAAAAGATATTGGGTTAAAAAAATTTATTAAAGAAAATAAAAAGCTAAATAACCTAGATATATTAGATTATAAAGATAAAGATGAAAAATTGAGAAGATGGTTCAAAAGAGTTTCAAAAAAATTAAAAAACAATTGTGAACTATTTGATAAATTAATAAAATTTTTAATAATAAAAACTGGGTTGCAATCTTTTCATGGAGGAGTTTATATCATGAGATTAAAAAGTAATTAACAGATATTTTTAGCGATAGTTTTATTCCTCTTAGGATTAGTTTTAAACAATTTAAAATTTAATTAAAAATCATGATTTGGAGTTTGATACACTTTAATAAAATTTCTTAAAATCTAAAAGTTATCTTAAAAAAATATTATTAAAAAACTTTGATATGGATAAAATCGATAATTTAATTTATTTCATAAATCAAATCTACTTTTATAAGCTTTTCTCACGAAAAGTATTCAGACAGAATAAAATCTAAAGATTTCATTCTATCTTTTATCGGCGGACCCCACATAATGGCACGATTCTGAAGTACCAAAGTATACTTAGACACCTCAGAATTAATACAATATGATGTCAATCAATAAAAGAAACAAAACTAGAAATATAATCTTTTATTCCTTATCTTAAACAAAAAAAAATCGAGATATGAAACTAAAGATATGAACCTTAGTTTAAACACATTAAATAATTTAAATATGGTTGATAAAATTAAATGAACATAATAGTATGTATAAAGATATCCTTAAAAAGATATTTTATGAGTGTGATTCTTTATTGAAAAAATATAATTATAATTTTACTAAATTTTACAATGTTAGTAGAGTTCAATCAGGTGGGGGTTTAGAGGTGACTTATAAAAAACAAAAAGTTAAATTTTATAAAATATCTGATGATGGAATAACAACAATATATCTAAGTAACAAAGATAATAGAAATAATAGATGCATTACAATTATCTTATATAAAGATGACGATAAAGCTTTGATTCATGAATTAACATCAAACCCGAATGATAGTTGTCAATTACCGGATATACTAAATAAAGGTTCTAGTCACATGGATATTGCTATGAAACTAATTATACAAAATAAAGAAAAATGGGGAATAAAAACAGTTCATATAACAGATAATAGTTTTATTTATTGCGATGGGATAAACATATCTTTAGCCGAATTAAGTTTTTTACAGTATGGATCTACTTTTTACGGAAGATGGGGATTCAAACCAAAATTAAAACAGCAGATTGAAGAGTATGAATTATCCCAAGAAAAAATATTCAAATTCAGAGTGAAAGATATAAATCTAGAAAAATTCATAAAGAAGAAATACAAAAAAGAAATTTCAAAAAAGATAAATAAAATAATAAAAAGTTATAAAGACAATCAAGAAGATAACTTTGTTAATTGGTTCAAAGATATATCAAGGAAGTGTTTGAAGAAAGAGTGTAATTTCTTTAATAAATTAATAAGATATGTAATAAGGAGATTTGATTTAGATATATTTCCCAGGTATACATTTATAAAAGAATTATAATATGGGTAATATTAATTTCACAAAAAGTATATTAGTTTTCAAATAAGTAATGAATGTAGGATTATGATAATTTGACAGCTTCTTATTGATACATTTATTATTATATTATATATATATTGGATTAAAAATAATAATCTTAATAAAATGTATATGAAATGGGAAGATTTAAGATATAATACAATGAGGAGGTTTTTTACGTATAATGAAATATTAAAAGAAATGTATAATGGATTTTTTACAGATTTTTTAGAAGATTTGAACAATTATAAAAAAAATCAAAAAGGTGGAGGGAAGAAATTAGAAATAAAATACAAAGGACATAAAATAAATTTTAGATGCAAACTTCATAAAAAAGAATTAGATGTATATTTAACTAATTTAGCGGGAACAAGAAACTGTGCAATGATAACTATTAGTAAAAAATTAAGAGTGGCAAATATTAGTAGTTTAGAGATAGACCCTGTAAAAGGATGTTTTGATGAACCAATATTAAATAATGGAACAACAATAATGGAGGCGACAATAAAAGTTTTAGAAAAAATAAATAAAGAAAAGTATGAAGATTACAAAATAGATACAATAGAATTAACAGATAATAGTTATATATATTGTGGGAAAAATAATATAAGTTTAGCTGAATTAAGTTTTTTACAGTATGGATCTACTTTTTATGGAAGATGGGGGTTTTATCCAAAAGATAAAGATAATAGAGAAGATTACAAGAAATCACAAGAAAAAATATTTAAGTTTAAAGTTGAAGATATAAATTTTAAAAAGTTTTTGGAAAAAAAATACGATAAAGAAGTTACAAAAATTATTAAAAAGATAGAAAAAGATTATGAAATTAATAAAGGAGAACTATTCATAAATTGGTTTAAAGGGGTATCAAAAAGATATCTGAAAAGAGAATGTTATTTTTTTAAAAAATTAATAAAATATATTGTGAGACGGTTTGACCTGAATATTTTTCCAAGAGAGATATTTATGAGAGAACTTTAATTAATACATAAAAAATGTGTATCACCTTTTAGAGATACTAAGTTATATGTTGAAATTTAAGAATTGATATATTATTGTATTTATTTAATGGAGAAATACAAACCAATTTTTACCATTAAATAAATATTAAAAAACTATCCAAGATAAATATGAAAAACTTATTTGGGAAATTAAACTAAGAAATAAATCTTAATCACCTTGTCGAAAACTACCCCTTTATTAATAAAATTAAGTAAAGTTAAATATATTATTAATTATTGTAGTGTAAAAAGTTTTTGTAAATTAATATCGTTTTTAATTCATAAACCGGTTCCTATTAAAAGACTAACCATATAGAAGTACTTTGATATATAAATATTGATTTCACTTAATAAATTAAGTAAAAATCTTTAATAAGTTTTTCTTACAAAAAGTATTTTGCAAAATAGAAATTATGAAATAATTTCCATTCTCCTTTTATTCGCCGTGCACCGCACATAATGGCACAATTCTGAAGTACCAAAGTATACTTAGAAAACCTCAGAATTAATACAATATGATGCCAATCAATAAAAGAAATTAAACTAAGAATTAAATCTTAGATGCCTTATCTTAAATTGATTGAATCCAAGATATAAAACTAAAGATAGAAACATTAGTTTAAACCTGTAAATAAAGGATCATGTAAATGAAATATGAGATAAAATATTTGAAATAAAATATATTGTGAGACGATTTGACCTTAATATTTTTCCAAGAGAGACATTTATAAGAGAGCTTTAATTTTACTAAACATTTTAATAACATTGAATTAAAAAGAATATTACTAAGCTATTAATGTATCTCAATTTATCAGCTTTAAATTTAGGAGGATTTAGTAAAGAAAGATATGAAGAACTTTATGAATATGATCCCGATGCTTTTAGTAATCCAGATGAATATTTTAATGAAAAAGAGTTTGTAGATATTTTAAAAAGAGTCAAACATAGAACATGGGGAAACATTTTTGTTTTGAATTGCAATAATAGGTACTCTTGTGGATGTATGAATGAAATAATAGAACATATTAAGTATGTGCAAAATTTACTTACAACAGAACTAAGATGTGTATTTTTAGGTAGCTTTAGAAGAGATGGAAAAGATTTTAATTTAGAAAGATTTTTGGAATTTTTAAGAGATGATAATATGAAGTTTGTATACATAAATTTAAGTAAAGAACTTTTAAGGGAAATTTATAGCATCGACAAAAGTTTAATAAATAAAATAATAACTTGGGGACACAGTAAATTTGATTTTTTGCATCCATCTGAATTTAGACAATATGAGATTGGTTATCGAACATTTGCTAGATGTTTTTGGAGGCTAAATGGTTCAGGATCAAAATATCAAATTAAACTTATGAAATCAAAAAATATGGAATATCTGGGAAAGTGTATGGGTCATACCGATTCTGATAACCATTTAAAAAATCTTAATAAGGACGAAAAAGAATTATTGAGGTACAATTGCTTGAACGAGGTGTATAAAAATATAGACTAAAGATAGGTGTTTTAGTTTAATCCAATTAAATAATTTAAAAATGGCTAGCTAATAAAATTAAATAAAAATAATAGTATGTATAAAGATATCCTTAAAAAGATATTTTATGAGTGTGATTCTTTATTAAAAAAATATAATTATGATTTTACTAAATTTTACAATGTTAGTAGAGTTCAATCTGGTGGAGGTTTAGAAGTCACCTATAAAAAACAAAAAGTTAAATTTTATAAGATAGCTTATGATGATGTTACAACAATATATCTAAGCAATAAAGACAATAGAAATAATAGATGCATTACTATTATCTTATATAAAAATAACGATAAAGCAGAAATTCGTGAAATATCTTCAAATCCACATGAGTCTTGCCAATTACCAGATATACTAAATAAAGGTTCAAGTTATATGGATATTGCCATGAAACTACTTATACAAAATAAAGAAAAATGGGGAATAAAAACAGTTCATATAACAGATAACAGCTTTATTTATTGTGATGGGATAAACATATCCTTAGCAGAATTAAGCTTTCTTCAACATGGCAGTACTTTTTATGAAAGATGGGGTTTTTATCCAGAATCAGAGAAAAAATACAAAAGATATTTAGATTCAAAAGAAAGAATATTAAAATTAAAAGTAAAAGATGTTAAATTAAAAAAGTTTTTAGATAAGAATTACAAAAAAGGTACTTCAAAAAGGATCAATAAAATATATAAAAGTTATAAATCAAACAAAGAAGAGCAGTTTATGGAATGGTTCAAAGAAGTCTCAAAGAAGTATTTGAAAAAAGAATGTGATTTCTTTGATGATTTGATTGAATACATAATAGAAAGATTTAAATTTAAAATATATTCTAGGTATACATTTATAAAAGAACTATAAAACTATTGTTATTAATTTAATCAAACTCAGATAGTTTTTTTAAAAGAGTTTTAGTATTTTGACCATAATATTTTTTATAAACTTTTTCATATTCTTTATCTATATCATGCATCTTAAAATGTCTTATTTTACTTTTTGATATATGGTATTTATTATGTAACTCTTCTGTAAATTTATCATTTTTAGAACACAATAAAGATACTAAATATTCTTTTTCATTATACTCATATCTTATATCGCTATGGTATTCTAATATAGTTATGTATTGTGTGTTGGTTTCATCATAATCATCATAAAATAGTTGTACAAAACTAAGATAGCCTAAATCTCTTACATCTTCAATATGTTTTTCTAATGCACAATTAAGATATGTTTTTAGAGTATTCAATCTTTTACTTTTTTTTATATCGACAGACTTTTTATTTTTTTTAAACTTATCTGGATTATATCTAATGAAAATAGTAGGCATACCAAGTGCTTGACTTATATTAACCATTCTAGTGCATTCACAATCTTCAGAATAGTTTTTTGAGAATTTATGCTGATTTTCATCAACTTCTAGGACAATGTAATGACTACCTGAATTAGATTCAAATATAAAATCTGGTCTATTTCTTATACACGCACCTTTATCTATCATTTTATCATGAGATTCGTATTTATATCCATTTACATCTAACCAGTGTTTCATTTCAGTTTCATGAGCTTTGATATATCTCTTTTGAGTTTTGGGATCACAAAAATAACATAGCTTATTTTGGTTTAATATCATAACTATTTTACAACCTTTACATTCTTTTTCAATAAGGTTAATCATATCTTTTTCTGCATGATTTTCACAAAATTGAGCTTTTTTGTAACCAAAAGTAGAAATCTCTCTACATTTACCAAATTCACATAAGTGTTTGGGTCTTGCAATCATACCGTCTTTTTTGTGCTTACAACAATAAAGTGCTTTATTTCCAGGTAAACCAAAATTTGGTCTAGTAGTACATCCTTTTTCGATACATGTTTTGTCTGTAACATTAATCATACCATCTTTAGAATGCTCTTTACAGTATAACCCTTTTGTTTCTCCTGGTTTATTAAAATTTGGTTGAATTATGCATCCTTTTTCAATACATGGTTTTACAGTGACACATATCATACCATCTTTAGCATGTTCCTTACAATACAATCCTTTTATTTCTCCATGTTTATTAAAATTTGGTATTGTAGTGCATCCTTTTTCGATACATGTTTTTACAGTAACACATCTCATACCATTTTTAGCATGTTCCTTACAATACAATCCTTTTCTTTCTCCTGGTTTATTAAAAGTTGGTTGAGTTGTGCATCCTTTTTCGATACATGTTTTTACAGTAATATATATCATACCATCTTTAGCATGTTCCTTACAATACAATCCTTTTCTTTCTCCGGGTTTATTAAAAGATGGTTGAATAGTACATCCTTTTTCGATACATGTTTTCACAGTAACACATATCATATTATCTTTAGCATGTTCCTTACAATACAATCCTTTTCTTTCTCCTGGTTTATTAAAAGTTGGTTGAGTTGTGCATCCTTTTTCGATACATGTTTTTACAGTAAT
>Ga0207920_1000017_pt1 | contig 30224 bp, 33 predicted proteins | sample DeeseametaMP0204_FD_184218 | JGI IMG/M metagenome (GOLD analysis project Ga0207920, IMG submission 184218) | Marine microbial communities from the Deep Atlantic Ocean - MP0204 (SPAdes) | ecosystem: Environmental > Aquatic > Marine > Oceanic | place: South of Cape Verde, Atlantic Ocean... | reverse complement strand
GTAGTTTAATGGTAGAACAATTCCCTTCTAAGGAATTAGCCTGGGTTCGATTCCCAGTCGAGGTATATAATTGACTTAAAATTGGAAAGATCTAGTCAACCTTTCATCAAGTCTCGGTAGTTTAATGGTAGAACAATTCCCTTCTAAGGAATTAGCCTGGGTTCGATTCCCAGTCGAGATATTTAAAATATAAAAACTTGCTTATCCAGATTAGCACCTGGAAATTAGAGTATTTCTCATTTGTTTATGTTTTATTTAAAATTAATATAATTACATTGATTTTTAATTATAAGTTTAATTTATATGATTTAAATAAAAACACTTAAATACTACCTTATTTACAATAGCATATAGGACTAAACTTGTAACAGGGCTGTTAATGAAGATACTCAGCGTGAGGACAATTCATCCCTATCTCTCTTTTAAAAATTTTAAAGAGGGTTCTTAATTTGAATATATGAAGAACCTTTAATTTTGTCTATTATCAATGACAACTCTTTTTCCTTTTTTTAGATCTCCTTCATAAGGACCAAGAACATTAAATCCTTTTAATTCTGTATTGAGTCTATCTAAATATGTATCATCAGGGAATCCAAAAATTCCTGATAATTCTGTTTTATGATGTATACCATTCCATACAATAGTATTTTTCTTTCCTGTAGTAATAGAATCACCAATTTTAAAAACATATCCTAATTTAAAAGCATTAATAAGTCTATCTAATATAAAATTCCCTTCTATAGTGTCTGGAATATAACCCATACGATAACATTTTATATTATTGTAATAGAGTTGATATTGCACAGAGATAAGATTAACTTTATTTCCTTTAAACTTAACTGAATATTTAGAATTTTTGGTTATTGTCATATTACCAAATGGTGGTACATTGTCTTCATTACCTAAAGGAGTTGCACAGTTTGGACATCTTGAATAAGTAGAAGTTAGTAGACTTTTTTTACACATATTATGAATATTATCTTTGCAACACTCTAATTCAACCCAATCATCTAATTCCTCATCTTCTAAACCAAGACATATATCACATTGTATAATTTTATTTATTTTTATATAATAACCACCTATTTCAAATTCTAATTTAATATCTTCATTTTTATTATCTTTAAAGTTTTTTTGAATATTCATTAATTGTTCATCTGCATCCAGAACATTATTCGCCATAAGAGTAATTATTATCCAACTGAAAAGTTTGGGAACAGTTGAAATTAAATCAGATTCTAAAATTATATTATTTTTTTTTAGAGTAACTTTAAAAAGCATATCAATTAACAGATTTATTATTAAATATCAAATTTTAAATATAAGAAATATTGACAAATTAAACAGTTTTGTATATTTAAGTTAAAAGTGTATGAATATAATTAAAGGTAATAGTTTAATAATAAATCCATCTGCATATTTTCATGATTGTATAATGAGAGGAGATATAACAGGTGTAAATCTTTTGCGAAACATAGTTGAAAACCATTATTTCAAAGATTTACATTCTATTCATGTTTTAGCATTAGCTTCTTTTGTAAATAATAATGTTGTATATAAACAGCTGGTAGATCTTCTCGCAACTTGTTTTGAAGGAGACCTAAAAACTAAAAAAGACATTAAGTTTAAATTAGGATATTATAAAAAGAATATAAGATCAGATAAAAGATTAATGATGATTAATAGTTTTAAAACCGACATAATTACCTCTAAAAAGAAAATAAAAAATGTTATATGTACAACTGATCAATATGGTTTTGTGTTATGTTTACTACATATTTGTAAAAAACATAAACTAGACACAAGCAATCTCTATTATCTGTTTAGTAAATTAATAGATAAAAAATTAGGAATTAATAAAGAAATTACTCCTTCGGCGCCACCAATATATGGAATTGATGCTTTAAATGAAGTTAATTGGACATAAATTTTTATTTAATAATGAAAATATAAAAATTACTAAAATTTGATTGTTTTTTTATTTTTAAATTTCATTATGAATCATAAAGAGAACATCAAGATATTTTTTGATAATCTAGAGAATAAAGGAAAAACTTTTAAAATAGATGAAGAATTTTCAAAATCTAGAAGTATGATTCATCAATTTTGTAAAGATAATAATTTCAAAAGTATAACAAAAACCTTAGAAGGGAAAAAATATGTGTTTATAACAGATACAAGTTTTGATCATGCTCTTTTTGACAAAGGTGAAGTTGAGATAGAATTATTTAGTAAATACTCCGGCATTACTTTTCCAAACAACAGACCAGACAATTTTAATTACTATATAGAACTATTTGATAAATATTACAATACAAAAAATAAATATAAACTATTTATGGATTCTTTTTCTAAATTTAATAATTTATCAGAAATGAAAAATCACATTGGAACTGTTTTAGATGATATATTATTGGATATAAGTAAAAATGAACAAATATCAAAACTTTTGAAGGAATATAATCCTGAACTAATAAAAGAAAAAATAGATGGCCCAAATATAAGAAATAATTATTATAAAGAAGATTTATGTGACGTAAATTTAATATCATTCGATATACAATCTGCAAATATATCTATATTAAATACCCTTGTTCCTAGTTTTTTAAATGGTGGCTCTTGGGAAAATTATATGAGAAAATTTACAGATTGTGAATTTCTAATAAAAAGTAAATATTTCAGAGAGGTTGTTTGTGGTAAATCTAAAATACATAATATAAGTGCAAAAAGATATAATACATTTCTAAAACAATGTTTTAATACTATAAAAGATATAGGTAATTTAAAACTAGAAGATATAGTTTGTATTAATTCTGATGAGTTAGTCTTTAAAAAAAATATAAATATAGAAATTCTAAAAAAAATAAAGAAATGTTTAGATAATAAATTTCCAAACTTATTCAGAGTAGAATCTTTTGTTATGAAGAGAATAGGTGGAAAAAGTTTTTATGTTAAAGAGTACAATTTCGGAGAAAAGAGTATAGAATTTAAACATTGTCAAAAAGCTATTTTATGTCAAATAATAAAAAAATATGAAAATGAACCTATAGAAAATATAGATTTAGAATTTTTTGAATCTAATAACTGTATGATGGCAAGATATTTAAAATCAGTGTTTGATAAGTAAAATAATTTATTTAAATTTTTTATCTAATTATAACATATATAATGCCAAGTTTATCAAGTGCATCCGCTTTAGAAGTAGCTGCTGACACAGTTGCTTCTATTTTAGCCAATGTTAATCAAAATAATGAAAATAGTGGTCAAACATTATTACTTGTGGAAGAAAGTGGTGGTGTAGTCACTACCAGAATGAATTTAATTTCAAATACAGCAGAATTCCAACAATTTGTTTCAGATCTTTCAAATGATATAAGTTTAAATAACAATGCGACATTCAAAGCAGCTCTCAGTGAGGCATCAAGTGATGGTGTTGTTGATGCTCAAGAACTTCAAGAAATTCTTGTACAACATTCAGATTTAGCAGCTCAAATTAATGATATATTCTTAAATGTTATAAGAAAATAATTGTTTTACTGATTCGGTCTTGGATTTGATTCTATATTATAAGAAGTTCTAACAGTTCTGAATTCTGCTTTTCTTTGGAACTCTTTAATATTTCTTGCACCGCCATAAGTAAAAGAAGATCTTAATCCACCATTCATCTCATCAATAATTTGTTGAGCTGATTTTGTAACTTTCTTTTTAAAATCAACACCTTCTGGAACTGTTCCTTTTTTAACTCCTCCATAAAAATCTTTTTGAAAATCAGCAGATGCTTGACCTCTGTATTTCATATAAGTTTCACCTTCATAATCAAACTTTGGCGCAGAAGATTCAAAAGTATTTGCGAAAATACCACCAGCCATAATAGTAGATGCGCCACCTGCAAGAGCTTTGGCTATATCGTTTGATCCTCTAATTCCACCATCTGCAATAATAGGCACCCTTAATTTTTTAGCAATTTGACTACATTCATAAACAGCACTAAATTGAGAAACACCAAAACCTGTAACTATACGTGTCGAACATATTGCACCTGCACCAATACCTACTTTTACTGAGTCTGCCCCCCAATTTACTAAATCTTGATATCCCATAGGGGTACATACATTGCCTGCTATAATTTCTTTATCGCCAATATTTTTTCTTAATTCAATCATAAAATTTTTCATAGATTCAGAATGAGCATGAGCAATATCAATACAAACACCTCTACAATCTGTTTCTGTTAATATTTTAACTGTAGAATCAAGATCATTAAGACCACAAGATATAAAGCATCGATCTCCATATTTTTTGGCCCATTCTAATTGTTGTTCCAAAGTTGTAAATCTATGGAAAATAGGACATCCACCATTTTCTATTATTATATCTGCTAAATCATCACCTATGACAGTATCCATATTTGCAGGAATTAATGGCATTTCTACTTCTGTCTTAGTTGTCAACCATGTTTTTAATGTAGGTTCAGTTCTAGATGGTATATTATTAAATTGAGGTACTAAACATACATCATCATAAGTCAAAGCTTCTTTAAAATTATCCATATTGCTATTAATAATAACTAAACACTTATAAACTTTTAAGTGATAAACAAATTTAAGAAAAATTTTAATTAAAAAAATATATCCGAAAAACTTCTTTCTGTTATTTTAGTATTACAAAAAGGGCATTGTTTTAGTTCAATACCACAATTAAAACCTATAATGTGTCCACAATTAAATACAACTGTTTTCTTTTCATTATAACAAATATCACATTCTTCTTGTTCATTATCTTCCTCAAAATCTAAAGAATTAAGCCAGTATTTAAGACTTATTATTTCTGAAACAGTCATTTTTTGGTTAGCGCAAAATTTTGCCATTATTTTCCCTTTGTCTTGTTCTAAAAATAAAGATGCAAAATCAGGTGATAATTGAATAAAATCTAAAAGTTCGTTATTTCTTTTGAATAAAAACTCTTCTTTTATAAAACCCTTATTATAGTATTCAAGAAGTAATACAGCGACAACTCTATTATTAATAACAGAGTATGAGAAAATATTATTTCCATTTTTATCAGTTGTATTTAAGAAATATTGCTGTTGTTCATTATTTAAATTAGATAATACAAAATTAAGAAACTCTTCACCTCTACTTTTTATAACTTTAAAAAATATAGGTATATTTGGCTCTGTTAATGATTTATTTAATAGTAATGAAAAATTAATATTATCATTTGTCGCAAATAATTTTTCGACATCTTTTTTATTAAAAGTTATTAAGAAATTTTCAAAATATATATCAACAACACTATCAGGTATACAGTTATTAAAAATAATTTCTCTAGAAATTCTATTCTCTTTATTATATAATTTTTCCCACACTGTTAAAAAATCTATTTTTTTTGACATAAAGTTTCTGTTTCTTAGAAATGAACTAAATTTAGTTGGATATCGATCTACTACACTGTGTAAGTCATTTATTAGTATAAAAATACCAAGACTCTTATTAATATCTTTTTTTTCACGATTAAATTTTTCAACTAACTTAATCACTTTATTTAACATAAAAGATGATTTAAGAAGATTCTCAAAGAAAGTTATATCAAAAGATATGTCTTCAATCATCAAAAAAGAAAGAATTGTATTAAAAGTACCAACTTCACCAAATAAACATGCGATTGTAAAAGGTGATTCATCTCTAAAATTTTTTTTTATTAAAAGATGTCTAATATATTTGTAATATTTTGAATCCATTTTAGTTACTATTTCCATATTATTGTTAACACACAAATAGTGCAAAAAATTATTTCCATTGTTATCAACACAATATAAATGCTCTTTTGTAATCAAATTAAAAATCTTGTTTAAATTTCTTTCATTATTTTTAGAAAGAGTGAGCAAAGAAGTAGTATTCTGTCGAATATATGTTTTATAAGATTTATACTTTATTTTATCGTTAAAAGTTCCATGTTTCGGGTATTTAGAGTTTAAACATCCCATTCTAATTTAAGAAATCTCTTAATTTATTCAACTTTTACTAAATATTTATATGATTAATAAAAAAAATGAAATATAGCTGAATTTCTAAATTATTATCTTGGTCATGGATCATCTCACTAATTCTTTCAATGACCTGACTCTGACAGATTTTACTTCTCTATGCAAGGCTTTTGACAATCTTTATATAGGTGAAGGTGATACAATGGAACATATGTGTAATCAAATTATAGATATGAATTTGACACCTGTATGTAAGTTCACTGCTCTTCAACTTCTTCAACTTGAAAAACATGCTGAAGAATTTAAAAAGAAAATTGCAACTCCTCGTTTTAAGAAGCGTATTAAAAATAAACTTATTGATTTATGGAGAGTTCATCAGGTGGACACCTTTTCTTTTCATAGTGGATTTGTTCCTCATTGGCAAGATTCTTATTAGAAATAAAAATATATTTTTTATAAATAATACTAAAAATCAAAAATAAAACAAATGACATTAATAAAAAGAGAAAATAATCATTTAAGGACAAATTTTTAACTATATTAATTAATTTATCAAACATATAATTATTAAGAAAAAATTAATCTATTTTTAAGATTTTTCTCCATTAAATTAATTAAAATAATAATATCAGAATAATCTTCACATATATAACCAAAAGACGCATAATCTTCTGATTCATAATATAATTTACAAACTACGTTTATTTTTTTACTCTCATCTACAATAAAATATTTTCTATAGTTCCATATATCTTCATCCTCATAAAGATCTATGTTTATAACACATGTATCTTTACAATAAGTCAACTTTGGTTTTTTGGTTAGCAAATTCTTCTCCATAAAATAGTATTTATAATACTTTTAATTATTTAAAATAATTGAAAAGGTAAAAAAGTTGATTTATATATATATTTAAATTATATTACTAAATGCCAAAAGCTGTTAAAAATAAAGAATTTCTCTACCTAGTAAGTGGTGGTGTTCTTAAAGCTAATCATGTAGTTGTTGGTAACACATCCGAATCTAATCTGAATATGGTTAAAAATACAGTAGCTTGTAGCTATGGTAGTGATGCAACTCTTCGAACTTTTAAAACATCTGAGTCTGAAAAACATCTTAATTCTGTTCTTAAAACTAATAAAAAAAAATCTTTATCACCTGATGGTACGGTATTAAATCTTACAATAAAAGAAGCAATTGAATCTCTTAAAAAAGTAACTGGTGCAAAAATAGCAAGTAAAGTTTCTCTTGAAAATGCTGTTGCAGTGAACAAACATTCTACTCAACAATCCAAAGAAGAAAAAGAAACAGCAGATGAAACAGCAGATGAATCAGCAGATGAAACAGCAGATGAATCAGCAGATGAATCAGCAGATGAATCAGCAGATGAATCAGAAGAGGAATCAGAAGAGGAATCAGAAGAGGAATCAGAAGAGGAATCAGAAGAGGAATCAGAAGAGGAGGTTGAAGAAGCAAAACCTGTGAAAAAAGTTACTAAAGTAAATAAATCAACTAAATCAACTAAATCAACTAAAGAAAAAAAAGCTCCAGTTAAAAAAATGACTAAAGTTAAAACAGCTAAAAAATAGATAAACTTATATATCTAAATAAAGATAATCTTGATTACCCTTTCCTGGGTAATTTTTTTGATCGATATTTTTTTGTTTAATAATTTGGAGAATAATTTTGTTCATAATATGTTCTATTTCGATAATATCTAAATCACCTTTAATATTTGTATCAATATTAATAAAATTAAAATCTTTATTTAGATTGTTTTTTTTATTCTCTTTATTTTGGAAACAATTAAAACTTAACAGATTTGCATTTTCTAAACCACAACAAAACTGATAGAACCCATGAGAAAATTCTGATTCAGAAACAACTAAACAAGTATGTATAAAACCTCCTTCAATACATTTATTTAATATATTATCACTATAATCTTTTATTTTATCTTCAACTATTATTATTAAATTTTCATTAGTTGATACAGATTTAATAAAGCTAAAATCAGGAGTGGTAGACTTAGATAGTTTTTCAATTAAGTTGTAATTATCTACTGTGTTAAAATTTAAAAATTTATAAATAGAATAGTAACCACACAAAGGACCAATTATTCTAATTAAAGTGGAATACTCATCTTCTAATGGGAAATTTATAATTACTCCTCCATACTTTTCAAAATCTTTAAGCATTTGTAGTTTTTCTTTATTGGGATTATTAAATGTAACAGATGTGAAAAGTATTATATTTTTAGTATTTTTATTATTTATTCTTTTGCTGATTGGTTGAGAGCCATGAGGAGATAAACCTTGCGATATAACAATTAAAAAAACTTTATCTTTATAATTTAATTTGGTAGCATTTGTTAAATTAATAAACTGTGCATCTATATTGTATTTGTTACAAAGATTAACGAAAAATTTTGCATGAGATTGAGATGAACCGATTCCAGTGACATAAAATTTAAACTCTTCATTGAATATTAATGGTTCAATATTGTCTATTTTTTTAAGATAAGATAAAGACTTTATTATTCTCTTTTGCATAATAACATGACCTTTACTATCTTCAGTATTGATACAAAACTGATCAATAACTTTAACATTAGCTCTTTCAAGTGCATCAAGGGTTTTTTCTCTAGAATTTTCTGAATACAACAATTTTATAGGAGAACCATTTGTGAAGTGTTTCATAATTTTAATTAAACTGTCATAATCTTTTTCTTCATCTATTCCTGTAGGAAGTGATGTGTTGTTTAGAAGTAAAAATTTACCAATAGAAGCATTATCACCATTATGATTAGTAATAATAATCAAACCTGAACCATTTCTTATGCATGAAATTAATGATTTAGAATATCTTTCTTTATAAGATCTATCTTTTATTGGGAATCTATTGAAAATAAACTCAGAATGGAATCTTACAACTGGATTTTTAGTAACATCACCATATTCTAAAACAATGGTTTCACTTTGTGTTGCAATATCATAGAAAATATTTGATTTAAACCAATACTGTTTTAATCTATGTTTAAATTCAGGTTTAACTTTTATGAATAGTTTATTATTTGGCAATATTTCATAGTCTTCATAAAAAGGTTCTGATTCATTAAAATCATTCTTATCCATAATTAACCTATTATTAATAGGAGATATGGGTAAAAAATAGCTAGAACAATGAATAAATCTTCTTGCCGATGGAATATTATATGGCTCGAAAGGTTCAATAGATGGATCATCTTCTATTTTTTCTTTGATTTTTTCTTTAGAATAGTATAAAAGGTGTCCTGTTTCTTTTTTACTTAAAAGATATTTTGAATTAAAAAAATTAGGCGGAAATTGAAGATGAGATGTTTGTTTAATATTTAATCCAAGATCTATAAGTTTTTTGATTTTATCTGGATTATTTGTCATAAGTATGAATTCTTTTTTATAGAGATCTAACATTATTAGTATATCTTTTACATTTCTATAATCTCTATAATCATCTTTTAATCCCATTCTTTTATAGGCATCAAAAGTTGTGATTTTATCTTGATGATATTGCACAAGTTGACAACCTCTAGTTTTACTTATTAAAGAAGCGCCTCTACCACTCTGCATAAGATAAAACATAATTCCACCATTATTTAATGTTTTTTCAACTGCTCCATATAATTGATCTTTACAATCACAATCTAAAGACAACATTGTTTCAGATGTTAAACAACTTGAATGAACTCTAGTATGTAAAACGTCTTTATTTAAATTAGAACATAAAGCAAATATGTATTTTCTATCTACAATATCTTGAAATACATAACATTCAACTTCTCCATAGTACGTTTCTAATTGTAAACTACCAATAAATAAAGTTGTCCCATGTATTTTAGTCAGAAGTTTGCTATCTAAATCTTTATCAGCACTCATAATTATAGTTTTATATAACTTTTAAAATTTAAACTTATTAAAAGTAATAATAAAAAATTGATACTACTTTATTATTATTTAAAATTAAAATGACTGAAACAGTAGAAATCAAAAATGGTTGGATTGTATATGGTGGAATGTGGTGCGGTTTCTGTCGTAAGGCCAGGAAAATACTAGATTCATCTAAAAAAGTAGATAAGTATATTTGGAATGAAATACCAAAAGACGAAACTCGTGAAATTATTAAAAATCAATTGAAAGAATATACTGATAATTATAAAACATTTCCCATGATTTTTCATAATAAGAGATTTATTGGAGGAAGTGATAAATTAAATGACTATCTTGAAAAATTAGAATTAAAAAAAGTTGGAGGACTTGGTGAATCTAAGCCAATTAATGAAGAACTTCGTAAAATATGCAAAGAGGATATGCGTGACGATATACTAGAAGCACTTATTAAAGATAATAAACTTAAAAAAGAAGAAAAAGAAGAGTTTAATTATGAACCTTATGCATTTAAAACTCAATTGGTAAATGGTGTAAATTATTTTGTAGGATGTGTTGTGTCTAATAATGAAAATATCCATCTTCGTCTTTATAAAAGTTTTGATGAGAAATTTAGTTTTGTAAGTTATTTGTATCCTGTAGATTCAAAAAAAGATATTGAATATTTTTAATTTATTTTATTAAAGTGTCAATTAATATTTTTAAAAAATAAAATAAATTAAGTTAAGATTTAACAATAGGTTCTATTTTGGGTCTATCTTCTTCATCATCTAGATGATCAAAAGCTTCATAAGGATTGTCTCTTTTTCTTAAGAAGACAGATGTAATATGAGCAGGCGAGTATTTTCTATTAGGAATATTATCCAAATACTCTTTTAGACAAGGTTTTTCAAAATACATCTCGAATAAACTCTTTATTTGATCTTTATTGCAGTAATCAAATAGGAACCTTTTATCAACTCTTCCTCCTCGAATTAAAGCCAAATCTAATACTTCTGGATGATTAGTTGTCATAATCATTATACGTCCATTGGTAGTAAATGGACCATCAATTGCATTTAATAAACCTGATAAAGTTAAAGATCTTGTATTTTTTCGAATATTATTGTTTATGCCATATTCTCCCATTTTATAAGATTTATTAAGTTTGGGAATTTCTTCTTCTGATTCATCTTCAGAATCTTCATCTGAAGAGTTAGAATCTTTTTCCTTTTTAGATTTCTTTTTAGATTTCTTTTGCTCTTTTTCTTGTTCCATTTCTTTCTTTAGTAGAACTCTATCTTTTACTATTTTATCAGCACAATCAATATCTTCAATTACTAATACAGTTTCTTTATAATTAATTTTACTTAGTAGATCTAATAGTTGAGCATCTGATTCTACATTGCTTAGTATTAAGAAATGTATATGACGTTTACAGTGAAGAGATAAAGCTTTAATCATAGAAGTTTTGCCAGTTCCCGGATGACCATAGAAAAGGTAACCTCTTGTATATGGAACATCTCTATCTTCATACCATTTTTCAGATTTAAGAAAAAACTCAACATCTTCTTTTATTAAATCTTTTAAACCATCCTGAAGTATAACTGTATCTATTTTTCTCTTATTATTAGATGGTTTAGCTGTCCAGTTATTGCCTTCATTAATATAAATTTTTTGTTCCCATACAGATGAAGATAAGTTTTTTGAATACTCTGCAAGACAGTATCTTGAGAAATCTTCAAGTATATCTTGACTGGTTTTTTTATCGATTTTTGTAGTAAGAGTTATAGTGTAATTCTCTCTTTTTCTATCTTTATCTGTATATACAGTTATAAGATTATTGCTGAGAGTATAATAGATTTGATGTTTTTTATATAATAGTTTTTTCTTTTTATTAGTTGTAACAAATTTATTAATATTTTCAGAGGTGTAATCAACTCTTGTATCCGGTACTATTTTTTTTTCATATGTGAATTTCAAAGGAGTTTCCCTCACAAAATCTATTTCTTCGGCATTACTTAAATACCAATGAACTGCTTTATATAATTCATTGATGTTCTTATTATCTGTAATATACGATATTTCAATAGATTTATTAATAAATTCCCTCTTCTCTTTTTTTAATATGTTGTATATGACATAGTTATATAGTGCAGAGGGCAATGTTAAGAAAATATATTTTGTGTAATATATTACTAAATTTGGTATTGTGGGTAAAAAATTTTTCACTTTATCTAAAACCATAGTTAATGCATACATCAAAATTAAAGCTAAGATCCCATCTACTACATCATCACCTGTCGATATTTTTTGTAATATTTTAGTTTTAATTATATTCTCAATATAAGCTAAGGGAGACATAAAAGGTTGATTTAGAATTGGTTGAGAACTTGGGATTATATTGTTAGCATTAGTGTTAGGATCTAGGTTAAAACTCATGTATTTATAATATATATTTATTATGAAAATAGAGATTATTTCACTTTTTTTTATATTTGCATAAGTAATCTAACTCCAACTAATCCTTTATAGAACCCTAAAGAGTTCGAAGTTATAAAATTGGTTTTAACATCATAGTTGTCTGCTCTCTCATTAAAGTCAATATGTAAGTAAGAGTTTTTTGGAATTATTAAACCATAATCAGAAAATCTACCTGTTTCAAGTAGTTGTTTAAGAGAAGTTTTCATTGAATCAAAATCCTTAAATTCAGGACTAAGACCAACACAAAATAGTTTAATTCCCAAAAAAGTAAATGATGTAATATCATCAAAATATAATGGATCTTTATCTTGTATCGCTAATGATACAGATTCAACTCTTGGTTGAAAATCGATTGATATATTATTTGTCTCTGTATCTGTTTGAACGAATCTTATTAAAATAGTTTTATATGTAAGATTTAATCCACTTAATTTAATTGAATTTATATTGCTTGATAATATTGGACTATTTTGGAGATACGGTATAAATATTATATTTTCTGATTCTTCTGAATAATCTTTTTGTCCATCAAACCAATCATATTTTAAAAAAAGAGTAAAATATTCTGAAAAACTATTACTACAACTATCAATAGATATAGAAAGTTTATGTTCTATTGTATTCCATGCAGGAAAAAGTTCATTATTAAACTGAGAAAAAAAAAATATTGGAATAGATATAGAATCAACTTCTTGTTTATATTCCTTACCTGCTAATAAAGCTAGAAGAAGATTACAATCTAAATCAATAGATTCAACAATTTGCCCCCCTATTCTGATAGTCAGTTTTGTATCTAAAATCATTTGTTTTTGATAAGTATCCAGGTCAAAGCCATTGTGTTTAAAAATAATATGAAAATTAGTTAAGTAGTTTTGCTGTTGTTCCTTTGGTATCGTATAAATAAATTTTGTACGAAAACGCTTTGTCAACTCTTCAGTTTCCGTCTTTCTCTCTAAATCACAATTATATACGATATCTTCAAGCAAGTCAATTTGTAATGATTCTTCAAGTTCTCTTCTAAGTGTTATTTCTTCCCAGTCTTCTTGAAAAACCTCTAGTTGGTCTAAATAACCTTCAGAGTTCCAAATTTTAAAACCCTGTAGTTTTTTAAGCTCTTCGCAACTACTCATAAAGTAGACTAGAAAAATATTAAACCTCATTCAAGCATTATTACGCTTCATTCAAGTATATCTGAAATGAATATTTTATTATTTGGATCTTTTTTTGTATCTAGCCATAATTTATGAAATTTATTTAGTATCTCTGTCTCTCTTTCCCATTTTGAATTAAAACCTTTGAATATATTAAAATAAGGTGAATATCTAATTATACTATTTTTATCTATTCTGTAGATTTTAGAATAGTAACCAATATATATACATACATCTTTTATCACTAATAGTCTTTCTATTTGTTCTATATTAGAAACTATTATTAATATCGTTATGAGATCTAAATTTAATTCTCCTATATCTATTTTTTTTGTTTTTTTATTTTTATTTAAACTTTTTAGCATATTTATAAACTTTTTACTTCTTATAAATATAGAAGGATCTAATATTTTTGGCAATAAAGAAGATGATGGTAACATATCGTAAAAATCAATATCTGAATCAGAAATTACTGTAAAAGATATATTTTCATCTGTTTTGATCATATCTATACTACCTCTGTAGTGGAATCTATTTATTAAAGACAACATTTTATCTCCATTTTTTTTGGGTACATCGTATCTATTAATATTTTTATCCATAATCTATATTACTACATTTTAATCATTTATAAACTCATAAAGTTTATATATATGAAAAAATTGAAAAATGAAAGGATTGCAAGTTCTTTATTTGGAGACTATAAATTGATTACCGTCCTCAGCACTCTTCTGTTTTTCTTGTCTTGTTTACCAACTTGTTTTACCAAACCAGGAATTCAATTAAGTTTTCATCTAAATCTTGATCATGGCTTCATTTGTTTTTACTGCTCCAGGAAAACCCTCCACCCCTCGCGTGGTTGTTCCTGCGGGCTTCAACGGAGGTGACCTCTCAGGTCTTCTTCCACCTGCTTACCCGGGGATGGGTATCAATGCTGAGCCCCTTTATCATCCCTACGTGGGTGCCATTGGCCCACAACTTGGAATTTCTGCGAATGGTCAACTGATTCCATTTTCTGGGATGGTTATGAAATCAGATGAACCGAATTATGACATCCATCATACTGTTTATACAGAACTTGTCATTATGGATGAGCGTGGCAATGTTCTTTTGGGTGAGTTTTCGCAAGTGCGTGATGCCTATCTTGCCTACTACAAAAAATGCAATGAGAAAGGAGAAGAGATTCATGACATCAACATCATCAAATGGCTTTTCAACCATCGCTATGGTCTTGGTCTCAATGAAGAAAAATTCCCTGACAACAACACTAAGTTGTATCAGCCTTACTTTGAAATTGATCTTGAAAAAGACAAACATTGCAATTTTGTGGAAGTCAAAGGAAAACGTTTCCGCACATGGATGTACATTGTGGATTCTAAAAAGCTCGAAAACTTCATTCGCAATTACATGTATGATCCTACAAAAGGACCTGCAATGTTTTCTTCTTTGCGAAGTGTGCATGCGCATTCCATTTCTCATGATGATCACAAACAATACGGAATTAATTATCTGTGTCGCGAAATCATAATGAAACTTTCCTTTGTTCACAGGGACATCATGGCGGAGCGCAAATCAAAGGATCTTGAGAAGGAACACATGGAACGCATTCAGTACGAGTTCATGGTTCGTGATCGTTATGAACGTGAACGCGCAGAGCATGCCAGTGCCAACTATGAACTCTTGACTCGAATGTCAATGATGGAAAAAGAGCTTTCGCGACTTTCTGAGATTGAAGCAGCTCTTAAAAGGATTTCTGGTACTGTATAGTAGTTTGAATTACATCTTTGCTTTTTTATACATCAAAAATAAAAAAACATATTATAAAATTGATTTATCAAATAGAATATTTTATTTATATATGAACAATTTGTTATTTCCAGATCTATTAAATAATCAAGTATTTGAAAATGACGAAAAAAATTTGGAAGAGATTAAATATAATAATAGTCTTAAAAAACAATTCGAATGTTATTCAATAGACTTCCTTGAAATTCAAGGAGTAAATACTAAAGATGAAGTTAAAAAATTTAATAAAAGTATGGGAATAATTATTCCAAACTATCTCTTAGAACATTTAGTAAACTTTAAAATTATGTCTCCTTATTGTTTTAATCTTTCAAGTCAATTTGGTAATATAATATTGCCTGTTGTAGGATATTCTGAAAATAAGAGATCTATTTTTGTCCCTCCTGAAATAATAGATAAACTTATGATTTGTCATGGTGATAAAATAGATGTTGATTCAGTTAGTTTACCTAAAGCTAAAAGTTTAGTCATACATGCAACAAATGAATTTGCTAAATTAGAAAATCCTAAATTAGTATTTGAAAAAAATATAAGAGATAGAATAATTTTCGAAAAAAATCAAGAAATTAAAATAACATTTGCGAAAAAGGATTACATTTTGAAAATTAAAGAAATAACTCCGTGTGATGTGTGTTGTATAAGAGATACTTCAATTGATCTTAAATTTGAATTTAGTGATAAATAAATTAATCAAGAGACATAAAATTCAGTTTATCCATAAGAGAATTAGATAATCCCATGTTTGCAAATCCGTTCACAATATAATCATAGTCAGCTTCTTCTTTTTGTTTAACCAATTTAAAAAAGTCAAATAATTTTATAATATTAAACCTCCTCATTTTAGTGAACTCAAGAATAATAGTATTAATACTATCTGAATATTGATACATAGAAGCGACTACATTATTACTATTTCTGTTGTAAATAGAGCTGATAGTTTTATGAACAACCATATTTTCATAATTCCTAAAAATAATTTCAATACAGCCATTACCAATGTGTGTTATGGTAACATTAAAATTTGGAAAATATAGTGATAAATTATTATCATCAACTTGAAATTTTTGGAGATCTTTATAGATGTTTGATTTGTGAAAATAGGGTGCAAGTTTTTGCCTTATTACATCCATTTTAATTTATTATGTTAATTAGTGTAAATTATCAAATTTTATAATAGAAAGATTGAATTAGAACTATCTATTTTTAGATTAATCTTATGTCTCATGAGAATCAAAAAAATGCTTATATGAACTTAGTTGATAAACTAAGGGAACTTGACGAAAAATTAAAAAATACTGGAATAAATTCAGCAAATATACAGAATTTTCTATCTAAAATGAATTCCGAGGAAAGTGACAAATTTAATAGTAATATAGAAAAAAATGGTAAAGAAATTTTTGATTCAAAAGATAAATTAAATGATAAATATAATAATGAATATAAAAATAATTTAGATAACAATTATGATGATGAATATGATGATGAATCTGATGATAATTCTAATGATGAATCTGACGATGAATTGAATGATGAATCTAATGATGAATTAAATGATGAATTAGATGATGAGAATTATGAAAAACTAGAACAAGAAAAGTTAAAACTAAAAGAAGAATTAAAAAAGAATAGACAAAATTTAATAAACAAATTCTCTTCTTCTTCTTTAGAAAATGTTACAGATCTCTACACTAAAAACAAAAATGAATTTATGGATTATACTTATGAAGAAGAAACAATGTTAGTTAATATAGCAAGAACAAGTGTAAGAAAAGCTTATGCAATTGCTCAAAAAATTAATGATGTTTCATACCTTTCTAAATTTAATCCCATAACTTTTAACTACTTTTATCAACTTTGCAACTATAACTCCCCTTTATTAATTGCAGAGATTGAACGATTCAAAGATTCTCCTGATTTTATTTCGTTATTTGGAAATTTAATACCGAATATTTTAATAATATTATTGAAGAAAAAATCACCATCAGGTTTCTTAAAACTTGTTGATATTTTGAATTCTTGTAATAAATTAAATAATTTATTTTCTGTTCCTAGTATTGAAGATTACCATGTTCAAAATATGATTCCAATTTTATATCTTATACAAAATATGGGTCAGAATATAACATTAACAGTATCATTTAATCAAGTCATAAAAGATCTTTTTGACAAAGAATACATGGCATCTAATATTAAAAATGTTATTAATTGTCTTATAAATGTGGATAGTTTATATTTACTTACTCAAATTTATCATCTTTGCACACCTAATAGTAAACAATATATTGCAAATGAAATAATAAATAATTCAGATCTTTTCTATGATAATACAATGAAACCATTAATATCTCAAGCTTGTATTTTAAATCCTGATTTATTAAAAAAATATAATTTAAATAGATTATTTTACATAATTAGAAACTCCAATGAAGATAACCTAAAACAACTTCTTAAATCTAGAAACTTTAAACAAGAAGAATATGTTTTCATATCAGAAAATGGAGAAAATTGTTTCCATTTCTGTTTGAGACATAAACCAACATTGTTGCCTATACTCGTGCAATCAGACTATTTTGATAGAAAACTTTTATCTCAAAAGAATAATAACAATAAAACAGTAAAAGATATCTTATTATGGAATATAAATAATGATGGAAAATCTTTTAATACTTTTAAAGAAATATTAAAAATTTATTATCCTGAACCAGAATATGTGAATGATGATTTTGAAGGTGAATCTCTTTGTACTATATGTTGCGCATCAAGAAAAAATATTTGTTTGATTGGCTGTGGTCATACTTTATGCTCTAATTGTATTGAAAATCTTAAAACTTTTGAATGTCCTTATTGTAATGCAAAAATAGAAGATATAGTGAAATTCAATTTACATACATAATATAGAGATTAACTAGATTTATATATTTACCAAAAAAAATTTAAATATATAGTATTTATTATGAATAAAAGTCACAATCAACTGTACGAGTATGTAGAGGATATGCATTCTCGGTACACAACAGAAGATTTTAAAAACAAAGCTTCTTTAATAGTTGGAAAACGTGGTGTAGGAAAAACAACGCTTGCAAAAAACATCATATCTTTGACCAAACCAGACTCAGTCGTTGTATCTGGAATGAAAGATATTAAAGGTGAAATGAATGATATGTCTTACACGAAACTTTCTCCTAAAAAAGATTTTATGGAACAAGTTAATAAAATTGTAAATGAAAAGAATAGAGGTCATACTTTAATATGGATAAGAGATATGGATATATTCGATTCAGGAATTTTTAAAACAAAAACTTTTAGAAATATCTTAATGAATCATAAACTTCTTAATTTATCAATGATAGTGGAAATACAAATTGGTATTAGTTTGACCCCTATTTTGAGAACAAATTTTGATTGGATTTTTTTAGCTAGAGAAGATTATATTAACAGTCAAAAAAAGAATTATGAACATTATATTGGGTCATATCCAAGTTATTCTTCTTATAAAAAAGTAAATGATAGTCTTACACAATTCGATTTTTTAATGATAAAAACCATTTCATTTTCTCATCTAGTGAGGGATAGCGTTTCAAAGATTCGGACTAAACAATTACCTCCTTTTGTTAATTTAAATGTTTTAAAACTGCCCAAAGAAGATATAATAGATCCCAAAAAACAGAATGAAATCAAGGAATTAAAAAATAAAGTTATTGAGATAAGAAAAAAATTATCTGAAGTAATAGATAGGTTAGAAGTTTTAGAAAGCTAGTTTATTTTTCACCTTCTATTACTAGATCAACTAAAAACTATAAAAATAAATTCTTGTAGTGAAAAGATATCTTTATTTAAAGTAATTCAAGAGAAATTTCCCAAAATAGTAATTTATAGTCATGGTAAAAAATATATTGTAAACTAAAATAAAAATAGAATTATTAAATTAATAAATATTATTCTTGTATTTTTAATTTCACAAATACAATGGTTTATGATGCAGAAAACTCTCTTATTTTATTTATATTTGATAATATAGAATGAGTTTATACCATGGATCTAATTTTAAAATAGAAAAATATTTGGAGCCAATAGAATCAAAAATACTAGATGGTGATAAAGCTATATTTGCTTCTTATTATAGATATTTAATTCTAGCTTTTTTGGGTAAAAAATGGAGTAATAAAGATCTTGAATTAGGTAGTTATAAATTTAAAACTTATTTAGTTGAAAAGAGACCAAATGCTTTTGAAGATATATATAAAGGACAAAAAGGATATATGTATGAAGTGTCTAAATCAGGATTTAAAAAAGATGAGAGAATATGTAATAAAGTTGAGAGAATTAAAACTACTAAATCAAAAATAAAAAATACGTATGAAATAAAAGATTTATTAGAAGAATTAATAAAATCTGATATTTTAATGATTAAATATTCTGATCTTAATTTTGTATATTTTACTAATCCAAAAAACAAAAAACTTAAACTTAAAATTATTAAAAACAAATTTAATTTTGATAATTTAAAGAAATTAGAAGAAGGAAACTATTTAGTTCAAACAATTGAGCCTATAGATTATATAGATATTAGAAAAAACCTTTATGGAGAATTAAATAAAAAGATTAAAAAGATTGGGTTTTGTAATATTAACACAGATAGATTTTATTTTATTTTTGATTAAAAATTGATTTTATTAATTAACTCATATAATTAACTATCACAACTTCATTTAATAACTCCAGGTTATTTGATTCAACATCATGGCTTTTCATTCTGCATTTCATCGGTCTATTCATGTTATTCGAATGAATATGTCAACTGCAACATCCCCAATTCGTCTAACTTTGAATAATGGAAAAACTTTCATACATAATGAGTGTTCTATGATCGAAACAGAGTTCGGAGAGGTGTTTGCTCGTGAATCAATTGGTTTCTATGCAAAATGTTATAATGGATACTCACAAGTTATTAAAATTGAGATTGTCCATAAAGATGATATTGTAAAGAAAATGAACCTCGATTATCCGGAATATGATGAACTACTTGCCATGTCAACCAACCTTTAATATCTAACTTTTTTGTTTTTTAATTTTTTTGAGTTGTCTTTCATACTCTTGTAATTCTCCAAAATAGTCCATCCACACACAATTATAGCAACCTGTACCACAACACTCTATATTTGTAGGTTCTTTTGGTTTTTTTAAATTTATTGTTGTTTTGTCTAATTCAATTGTAAATTTTGATTTACTTGTTGCAGAATAAGTAGACATTTTTCTTTTATTTATATTTATATTATTTATTTGTGCAAAACAATGTTCAACGGTTTTATTTTCCAAAAAAAACATCATATAAGGTTTAATTGTTTTTTGAATGAAAAATAATTGAGATGATAACAACACTCTTTTTGGAAATGTTTGTGTAAGCATCATTTCAAGCTAATATGATTATCAATATTAAAAAATCAACTATTTTTATTTAGTATGTATATTATTAGAAAATGTCTATCAAATCAATAGACTTAATAGTACATCTTATTTTAGGTTTTAGTATTAGAAAAATAGTAGCGGGAGGTTCTGTTTTAGATCCTAAATGGATGTTATTTGTGATTTTGCTAACTGCTAGTTTTTTAATAATAGATCATATAAATATATCTAATGCTGTTGGTCAAAAAAATCAAAATAGAGAAAAATGGTATAAATTATTTGTCCGAAATTTTGCAATAGTTTTTACTCAAAAAATAGTTTATTTCTAAATAAAATTACATAGCTTCAAAACCATCTTCTGATTCTCTTTTTAAATTTATGAAAGCAACTTCGAAATGATCATTTCTTAAACGATTATTAGATAAGTCTACAATTAGCTTATGATTTTTGAGTGTATTTAATCCTAATAAAAAATCTGGTCCGTTATCTACAACAGAAACAACAACTTCTATTATAAATCCACTTATTTCTAATTCAAGATTAAAAATTTTTCCAAGAGTTTTACTTGTACCTACTCCAACTAAATTAGTAATATACTTTTGATTTATTCTATTTATTAAATTACATCTTTCAGCAGTCTTTCTGTTTATAATAGTTAGTTCTGCTCCTGTATCAACAAAAGCGGTAACATCTTTTTGATTTATTTTTAGAGGTATATATAACATATTAACAGGTATAAAAAACTCTGGGATATTTTCATATGCATTATAAAAATCTTTTTCTTGTATATCATTGTATTCTTGCAATGGAATTTTTTCTGTTATTTGATTAATGACCTCTTCTATTGTATCTTCATCAGCACCACTTTCGATTAACTGAGATAGAAGTTGTTCGTTATCAGCCATTTTTAATATATTAATTATAAATTAAAAATCAAAATTATTGAAATATATTATTAGTAAAATCCATTTTTATTGATACATATGATTAGAAACATTCTTATTAAATTCATTCGTTATATCATAGCATTCTTTTAATATATCTACCAAAGATTCGTCCGAAAATGTAATTTTTCTATCATCTATAATTGAAACAACTAATCTCAAATAATTTCTAATTTCTCTACCATTTAGTTTCAATTCAGATAGTTCATGAATCGTAGACTCTTCTACTTTTAAATTCCATTTAGATAAAATAGATTTCCAAACTTCAACTCTTCTATTGAAAGAAAATTCTTGATATGAGAAAAACATATTCACTCTGCTCTTAACTGCATCATCAATACTATTTAATCTATTGGTTGTTAAAAACATAATTCCCCTATTGAACTCTAAAAACTTCAAAAAAGTAGATACCATTGAATTTCTTAATACATTTGAGTATTCTCTTTCTTCTAAAAATATATCAGCTTCATCTATTAAAATAATTGCACCCCACCTTTCACAATATTCAATGATCCGTTCCAATATATCTTCCATTATTTCTGGATTAGTTCCAAGATCTCCTACATTAATATTGTATAATGGTTTGTTAAGATACTCTGCAGTTGCTTCAGCTGTCAAGGTTTTACCTACACCAGGTGGACCATTTAGTAAAAATATTAAACCTTGGCCTTTCCCCTCAATAAAATCTGAAAAATCTTTTCTATGACATCTAATTAAACCTTTTAAAAGGTTCTTTTTTGTTTGATCTAATACAAGATAGTCAAATGCATCTGATCTATACTCAATATCTGATAACTCTAATACATGTGCCATACCCCATGATTTACTTGTTCCCATTGAGTATATCCCAACAAAAGGGAATACTAAACTATACTCATCATCTTTTACTATATTATATACTTCTCCTTCACCAATTCTGAAAGGTTTATTGTCAAATTTATCTAATCCATCATTATCTAAAATAACTCTACAATCTCGCATGTAAGTAACAACACTGTCTTTAGCCAAACTATATTGTCGACCTTTCAATTTCATATATTTAATCTGGTTTCTCAATCCTGATACTTGTTTGCCATTATTAATTAACTTATTTTTTTCAGTTTGATCTAATTCATTATATTTTTTTATATTTAATGAGTCCAATTTTTTAGTTCCTTGAAATTTCTTTATTTCAAATTCATAAAAAGCATCCATTATATTTTCATTCTTTATAGTTAACACTGTTCCTGATATGAAAAGCTTTTTCTCTGATTGTATATATTCAAAAGATTCATGTTTATAAACAACATCTTCATTTACTAGTTTAGATATAAAATATTCTCCTTCTTGATCTAAATAATACCACAAAGAATCATAATCAATTGTATTCTTTTTTATCATGTTATCTATAGATGAATAATTATCTTTGAATAAATCTTCTGTCATATTTATAATTTTTTTTACTTTTCTATTTTCTCCTCCATACTTTTCTTTATAAAGGTTTCTAAAACTGTTTATCGAGTAGTATAAATCTTTGATTTCCAATTCAGGAGAATTCGAATATAAAGATGGATTTTTAGTCAATTCAATAAGATCTTTGTTTATTTCTTCATCAAAAATTAAAAAATACACTGTTTTAGAAGATTCCTCTTTTTCTAATCCAAAAGAAAGAATAGTATCTTTTTCTACATCTGCTACCTCGTAATAAAAATAATAGTTTTTTATTATATCGTACATTTCTTCATCTGCATCATCGTAAAGAGTTATATTTTCATCATCCAACTCTTTTTCTCTTTTACCATATTTTTCTACGAATTTGTCTAGCTTTTTTATAAATTTATTATCTACTTTCATTTTATAATCCTATATTTAACTAATTTTTAAATATTGAACGTGAATATATTAAAAAAATTTCCTTATAAAGAAAGATAATAGATCCAAAAAGTATTTGTTAATAAAAGTATTCCACTCATAAACCTTTTCCCTTTATTTGTTGATGGATGCATATCTCCATAACCAATAGTTAAAAAAGAAACAACCATATAATAGAAATTTTCTTCTAAACTTTTTAATGTAAACTTTTCATGTTTTTTTCCTTTTATGTCTTTTTTATCTAAAAATATATCTATTAAAACTGAACAGACAATACAAACACAAATCATTAAAATAAGTATAGATGTAAATTTATTCATATATACTTCTATTTATAATATTTATAAAAATTAATTAAGATTGCTATAGAATCAACAAGTAGAATGTAAAAATAGCAATACTGGTGCATTCTCATCTGTCAATTTATTATATAATTCTATCGCTTTATTTGAATTTAAGTTATAAACTTTATATTTTTTATTTAAACTTTTAATTAACTTTGGCTCTGTTTCTAAAACATCATGATAACCTTTAGATAAGATTATATTTAAGTTCATGGTATCTAAATAATTTAGAGTTTTTATAACTGTTAATAAATTTATTCCTCCTCCTTTACTTAATTTATGACTTTTACATAATGTGTTTTGATCATTCCAATTCCAAGTCTTATAACCATTTTTTATAGTTCCATCTTTATCTATATTTGCAAAAAGTATCCCATCTGCACGTTTAGTAATATTATCTCTTAATTCTATATTTCTTTTATTTTTATTTATAACTAATTTATCCCATTTAGACTTTTTAGATATTTTAATACGAACTTTTGTGATGTTAAAATTTAATTCAGTCATAATATTAATCAGTAATTTAATTACTTGTTCAAACTTTTATTTTTAATTAATAATAATAGTAATAAGGATATACATGACCATAATAATAAGGCATATATGGTGACATTCTATAGTAAGGATTATAGTAATAATAATTAGTTAATCTAGTTGGATTATTCCATATGGTTTCATAGTATGGATACCAATGGTAGTATTTAATAGATTGATTTCCTATTAAAAATCTATCTTGTGGACCTTTTGCGTATAGTTGTGTCAATGCTCCTGCAAATCCTTCTTCTAAATTAGTACATTTCCAAAATAATAGTCCAAGAACTATTAAAAAGATCAATATAGCAATTTTCATATTAAATCTATACTTTTATAAAGATATTAATCTAATTGATACATTAGTAAAAGTTACTAAAATTGATATTTTGATTATATTCATAGTATAAAAATGGTACTTGAAAACCATCACATTACAAGCAAAGGATTTTTACCTGAAAAGTGCTTGACAAAAGCGCCAACAGAATTCAAATATTTAGAATGTGTATTAGAAATTATTCATAGTTTTGACATTGAGTATTTCCGTAGAATTGTTAATAATCTTAAACCTAAAGAAAAAATTATAATTGAATATTTCAATAACAATCCCCCAAGATCAGAAATAGAGTATCTTTATTCTGTCCTTTCTATTATTGTTCATAAGTATCTGTGGGGAAGTTATGAAGAAAATATTAATGATGACAAAATTAAAGAAAAATCTATAAGAGAAGTTAGACAAATAGTTATACCAAAAAGTATTGGCCATCCATGGTTGGAATCTGCAAATATACTTGGTATTAAACCTGCACTGACACATGGTGCTGTTGATCTTTATAATTGGTCATTAAAAGATAACAATCAGCCTTTTTGCCTAGATAATCTAAAATCAAATAATCTTATGACTAATTCACCATCAGAGGAATGGTTTTACTTAATAATGGTAGCTATAGAAGGTGAATGTGCAAATTCAATTAGATTAATGGAAGAAATTAATTTTTTACTGAATAATTTAGATGAAAATGGTAGGGTTAATAAAATACGCATATTGAATAAACTTCAAGAACTAAATGTTGAATTACAGAAAGGATGCAAGATTATTAATCGAATGTATGAAAGATGTGATCCGCATCATTTTTATAATGTACTTCGAATTTTTCTTGGAGGATATTCTAATAAAGAAATTTTTCCTAATGGTCTTTCTGTTGATACATATCAAGGCATTATTAAAATAGATTCTAAAGGTGGTTCTGCAGCTCAATCTACTATTGTACCTTTATGGGATGCTTTTCTTGGGATTGAACATGTTGAACATGGTAAAGAGTTTTTATTAGAAATGAGAGAATATATGCCTAAACTTCATAGAGACTATTTGGATGAATTTAGTAAAAATTGCATATTAAAATACTATATCAAAAGAAATCGTGATGTTGATATCTTGGAAAAATACAAAGAATGTATTGATTCTGTAACTCTTTTTCGTAAACGACATCTCCAAATAGTTCATGATTATATTGTGAAGATGAAAAATGAAAATAATATTCATGGTGATAAAGGTACAGGAGGGACTCCATTGAGAACATTTCTTAGCGGTCTGATAGGAAATGTTAAAACTGCCGGTGAACAATTGAAAAACTATAATGAAAAAAATATAACTATGTTTGAATGGATTTTATACAAAATAGAAGATTTTTTTGGTGAGAATAGTAAAATTATTAGTTTACTAAAGACATGGCTTTGGTCATGGTAAAAGTATAAAAATTGAATGTTTTTATTTATTTAATAGATATTTAATATGGATAAATCTAAAAATCCTGAACAACTTATTACTCCATGGGAGGTCAAATCAACTGATGGAATAGATTATGATAAACTTATTCGTGACTTTGGTTGTGATCCCATCACCGGTGATCTTATTAAACGATTCGAAAAAGTTACTCGTATGAAAGCTCATCATTTTCTAAGAAGAGGTGTTTTTTTCTCTAATAAAGATCTAGATAAACTTCTTGATTCTTATGAGTCAGGCAAACAAATTTACATTTATACCGGACGAGGACCCTCATCTGATTCTATGCATCTTGGTCATACTGTACCTATTATGTTCACAAAGTATTTACAAGATGCATTTCAGTGCTTTGTAGTTATTCAAATGTCAGATGATGAAAAATACCATTTTAAGAGGAAAAAAGAAGGTAATGATTTATCTCATTATAATAAACTCGCTTATGAAAATGCAAAAGATATTATAGCATGCGGTTTTGATCCTGAAAAAACCCTTATCTTTTCTAATTTACGTGCAACTTATGGTCACCTTTATGAAAATGTTGTCAAGATTGATTCGTCAATCACCGGTAACAAAATTCGTGGCATTTATGGCCTTAATCTTGACAACTCAGTCGGTGAATTAGCATGGCCTTCTAAACAATGTGCTCCTGCGTATTCGTCATCATTTGCCCATATTCTTCATCCGGATGGCAATTATGATGAGCCAACTCCTGATGGGTTTAAAAGTTATATTGGTGAACAGATCCATTGTCTTGTTCCTATGGCCATCGATCAAGATCCTTACTTTAGAATGGCTCGTGATTTTGCTGAAGTTATGAAACATTCAGGTTATATTAAACCTGTTACTATACATTCTAAATTTATCCCTTCTCTTGCTGGTCTCAAAGATAAAATGAGTTCTTCAACAGGTGCTGTCAGTTCTATTTTTCTTAATATGTCACCTAATCAAATTAAAAAAACAATTAATAAGTATGCTTTCTCAGGTGGTCATGATACTGTTGAAGAACATCAAAAATATGGTGGTGATATTACAGTTGATATTGCATATCAATACCTTGCTATTCTTGAAGAAGATGATAATAAACTTAAGGAAATTGCCCTAAAATACACATCTGGAGATATGCTCTCAGGTGAAATTAAAGGTCATTTAATTGATGTTGTCACTAAAATTGTGCTAGATATTCAAAAACGGCGTGATTCTATAACTGATGATGATCTCAGAATGTTCTTTAATCCTAATCGTAAATTTAACCTCACTCGAAAAGAACGCCCTGAACTTGATTTGGAATCTGACGAAACTTATTCTAAATATGGTTGTGCTTTCGATATAACTTTTGGATACAAATGCACAACTTCTCCTTCGGAACTTGAAAAATTAAACAAACAGAACATATAATCATTGAATAGTTTTTGTCTATGTTATAAATTTGAAATTTATTTATTAACTCTATAAATAAATATGGACATTGTAGATAAATACAACTGGAATCCTTTTTCACAAGGTGTAAAAAAATATATTAATTTTCTTGAGGCATTAGAAAGACTTAAAATTAAACTCAACTATAATGCAAATGATTGTGAAATAGAAAATTGTGCATGGGAAATTTCTGTTTATAATAAATATGATCCATCTAAACATGTTCTTAGTTGGGGTTATGTCGATGATAGTATTTTTTCTGATAAGGACTTTAAATTAGTAAAAGATGAAGGTAAGCAATTTGGATTTATTATTCAAATTATAAAATGATAAATATTATTTTTTATAATTAACAACCATAATAATGTAAATTCCTATTAATCTACTAATAAAAAATAGATTGATAAACATCTCCTATAAATGTGCATTAAAATGGAAAAAATAAAATAATATAATATAGTTTATTTAATGGATAAATTTTGATAATTATTATCATTATTAAAATAGTGAGATGGTTTTTAAACCTAAAAATAAAAATGAATTAAAAGAAGCTGTTGAATTATGGTGTGATAATAAAGATACAACATTGAAAGAATATGGAGATATATCAGATTGGGATACATCTAATGTTACTGATATGAGTGAAATGTTTTTTTATTCTCACTTTAATGGAGATATAAGTAAATGGGATACAAGTTCAGTAATAAATATGAGTGAAATGTTCAAACATAGTAAATTTAATGGAAATATAAGTAAATGGGATACAAGTTCAGTAACTGATATGAGTGAAATGTTCAAACATAGTAAATTTAATGGAAATATAAGTAAATGGGATACTTCTAATGTTACAGATATGAGTGAAATGTTTTATAAAAGTAAATTTAATGGAGATATAAGTAAATGGGATACTTCTAATGTTACAGATATGAGTTGGATATTTTCTTATTCTCAATTTAATGGAGATATAAGTAAATGGGATACTTCTAATGTTACAGATATGAGAAGTATGTTTTCTAATTCTCAATTTAATGGAGATATAAGTAAATGGAATACTTCCAAAGTAACCAATATGAGTGAAATGTTTTATAGAAATAAATTTAATAGAGATATAAGTAAATGGAATACTTCAAATGTTACCAATATGAGTTATATGTTTTCTGGTAGTAAATTTAATGGAGATATAAGTAAATGGAACACATCTAAAGTTACTAATATGAGTGATATGTTTTTTGGTAGTAAATTTAATGGAGATATAAGTAATTGGGATTTTAGTAATCTTGAACATAGTATAAATGATATTGGCATTAAAATAGTCATAAAATGGACTACAATTAAAGTAGATAAAAAAGATATTGAATGTTGTATTTTATTTCAACCTATTAAAAATAAATTTATTAAATGTTTAAATTGCAATAACTGTTTTGATGTTTCTATTAAAAAAAGTTGGATTGATAATAAAAATAAGTGTCCGATGTGTACAGTAAAATGGAAAAATAATATAGTTTATTTAATGGAATAAATTTTGATTATTATTATGATGATTATGTAAATATTGATATGATATTTCAACCTAAAAATAGAGATGAATTAAAGGAAGCTGTTAAATTATGGTGTGATGATGAAGAAAATGCTTTTACTAAATATGGAGATATAAGTAAATGGGATACTTCTAATGTTACAGATATGAGTCGTATGTTTTCTTGGAGTAAATTTAATGGAGATATTAGTAAATGGGATACAAGTTCAGTAATTAATATGAGTTGGATGTTTTATGATAGTAAATTTAATGGAGATATAAGTAAATGGGATACATCAAATGTTACTAATATGAATTTAATGTTTTATTGGAGTAAATTTAATGGAGATATAAGTAATTGGGATACTTCTAAAGTAACAGATATGAGTAATATGTTTTATAATTCTCAATTTAATGGAGATATAAGTGAATGGGATACTTCTAATGTTAAATATATGAGTTGTATGTTTTGTTGTTCTCTATTTGATGGAGATATTAGTAAATGGGATACTTCTAATGTTATTAATATGAGTTTAATGTTTTATAATAGTAAATTTAATGGAGATATTAGTAAATGGGATACTTCTAAAGTTACCAATATGAGTGATATGTTTTCTAATTCTCAATTTAATGGAGATATTAGTAAATGGGATACAAGTAATGTTACTAATATGAAGTTTATGTTTTCTAAAAGTAAATTTAATAGAGATATTAGTAAATGGGATACAAGTTCAGTAATTAATATGAGTTGGATGTTTTATCATAGTAAATTTAATGGAGATATAAGTAAATGGGATACAAGTTCAGTAATTAATATGAGTTTAATATTTTGTGATAGTAAATTTAATGGAGATATTAGTAATTGGGATACTTCTAAAGTTGTAAATATGGATAGTATGTTTAGAAAAAGTAAATTTAATGGAGATATTAGTAAATGGGATACAAGTAATGTTACTAATATGAAATGTATGTTTAGAAAAAGTAAATTTAATGGAGATGTTAGTAATTGGAATTTCAGTAATCTTGAACATGGTATAAATAATATTGGCATTAAAATAGTCAAAAAATGGATCATAGTAAAAGTAGATAAAAAAGACATTGAATGTT
>Ga0207920_1000014_pt1 | contig 35377 bp, 29 predicted proteins | sample DeeseametaMP0204_FD_184218 | JGI IMG/M metagenome (GOLD analysis project Ga0207920, IMG submission 184218) | Marine microbial communities from the Deep Atlantic Ocean - MP0204 (SPAdes) | ecosystem: Environmental > Aquatic > Marine > Oceanic | place: South of Cape Verde, Atlantic Ocean... | reverse complement strand
ATAATATAAACTTAATAAAATTGCATATAGGAGAGGAAAAGAAAGAGGAAAAGAAAAATATTAATAAAGATAGTAATAAAAAAGATAGCAAACAAAAAATAAAACATCTCCTATATAAATGAAGAAGAGAATATTAATTATGATAGAATGACAAATCCAATTAAAATCAGTGTATCTTGGTAATGTTTATTTATGAGATGTTTATATAATATGATTCACATGCATTTTATCACAATCACAATAGTTTTGTGCATATGATTCATGATTTTTATAAGCTTGTAATTTACAACATCTTCTATTATGATATCTATTTTGTTCACTACATAAATCATCTGCATACCAATTTTTGCAGAGTTTTTTACCACATCTAAAACACCAATCTTTTTGACATCCTTCCCAATCGTAGCCTTTATCTGTATAACCACAAACAACATAAGTTGTATCCTTATTAGCCTTAGTCATTTTTTGACAATGTGGACAACATTTGACTAATATTTCTTTTTGTTCTTGACGATCATTAAATTCTTTCATAGTGATTCTTTGCATTTTGGGTGGTTTAAAACCGATTAATCTAATAATAACACTTCTTTGAATAGGATCATTAGTTCTTCTAAATATTTTTTGAACATACTCTCTTGCATCATCTCTATATATGAATGAGTTTGTATTAACTAAAATATCTAAAAAATCCTCGCTACCAATAACAGATTTCGAACCATAACAATCAACACTATTATCCATAATCTTAATTAATTTTGGATCTTTTATTTTAGAAATATATATATCAGTTAACATTTTTGCATCTTTTCTACTCCTCACAGATTTGATTAATCTTGAGTATATTTTATATAGTTTATGATCCTTATCGGACATAATTATTCCCGTAACAACTGAAGCCATTAATTAACACAACTAAGTTTATCTTTAAACTTATGAAATTAAAGTATTAATCAAAATTTATTACTAAAAAAATTACCACTCACTATTTCTGAATTCTCGAAAGAATTTACTTGACACATTTATATTAAACAGTTGATTAAGAACAATTGGATACAAAACCCTGTGGACAGCCTCTAACGGTTTTAAAGGAGCATCTTGATTATTTTTACCCATTTTAGAAACCCATCCTGTGTCAGAACAAAACATAATAATATCAGATTTTTCAAAATCTTGGCCAACTGTTCGCGTCATCATATTAAGAGAAGCCTTCGCCATATTTGTATGTGGATGGTTAGAATTTTTATAACAATTAAATTGTCCTTCAGGAGATGAGACATTAATAATATATTTTCTATTTGTTTTATCTTTTGTCATATTATCTCTAATACCTTTTATTATCTTAAAAGGACTCATAACATTTATAATATTAACTTCTAGAAACTCTTGATCGGTTACATCTCCTATTTTATTATTCCAGCTGTCTTCTGTTTTTTGGGGGATACATATAGAAGTATTTTCTGTATAGTTTTTAATAATTTCTCCTCCTTGTTTAAACTCTATCGCTTTATTGAATTCATACTCTAACTCTTTTTTATAGTAATCTACACCTCTTCTAAAAGTTTGAGCGGCATTATTAATGAGTATATCTATTGATCTCCCTTTATTTAAAAACTCAATGAATTCATTTAATTTTTGTTGATTTAAGAAATCTAAACCATATATTTCAAGGTTATTAATCCAATTATGCGAATCATGTTCTTTAATATATTTTTCAAAGGCATTTTTAGGAAACCGAGTTGTGATTAAAACATTGCAGTTTTTTCTTAAAAAGAATAAGGCTAATTCGTATCCGATGTTTTCCCTCCCCCCAGTGATAACAACGAAGTTTTTTGAAAAATCTAAACTATATACCTCTTTTTTTTTTGATTCATTAAAAGATTCACATAGTTCACATAATCTATTTAAATTATCAGTTTTAACATAAAATTCACCACAAGTGTAACATTTTTTAACAAGATCTTTTATGAATAATAAATTTTGTCTCCAATTTTTTTCTATTAAAGAATCAATTGTTAATTTATCAAAATCAACTATTAAAAATTCAGGAGAATCACTTGCATCAACATACTCTTTAACTTTAATAGTTGATATATCTTTACCATAAGGTATTCCTGTTTGACAATACATTGAACAATTATTATTAGGCTTATTTGTATAAAAATAGTTTTTAATATATTCTTTTCTAGAGTTCGAACTGTATTTTCCATAAAAAATTAAGGCCGTATTAAAACCTTTTTGGTAGTATTTTTCGATTCTTTGTCTGAAAATTTTATTGTCAAGTTTTTTAAAATCTATAAAGTTTGTATCTGTTCTGTAACACCTCAAAAATCTAGGTATACATAATACTTTATCACCATTATAGGCAACCGCACAAACATCAAGATCAAAAAAAGTAAGAAGTTCAAAAGTGCAACAACATTCTCTAAGAACTATTTGTACTTGTCTGTTTGGATAATCTGAACAAAAAGTTATTGTATTTTTAGTCTTAATTGTTAAGACATCCGATTCTGAATTTTTATTTATTATTTCATATATATGTTTAATTTTCTTTGACACATCTATTTGGTCAATAATAAAAATATCTATATCAGCACTATTAGGATCTTTATTAAAAAGTATACTACTAATTAAACCTCCTGCAACAACTATCCCTGACCAATCTAAACCTTTTAATAAGTTATTTGTTTCTTTATTAAATATTTTTTTGAAATTATCTAAATTTATTTCTTTTTTAGTTGGATTAATAAATTGTTTGTTAAAAAAAAACAAGTCATTTTCTTCGTCTTCAAATTCGAATTTTGGATCATTAAAATCAAAGGATTCAAAAAAATCTAAACAATGTTTTTTTTGGTTACCATTTAAAAACAAGAATTTGTTTTCTAAATCAGTTTGTTCAAGTTTACAATTAAGAATACCTCTTGTTAAATAGGATTTAGCTTCTGTTTTTAAAAATTCTTCATCAAGATAGGAAAGTATTCTTATAAAATAGTTGTGGTTGTATAAATTCTTAAATCTATTAATATTCTCAATACTATTTATTTTAGAAGCCAAACGTCTACATTCATGTTCTTCATTATAAAAATCTATCAATAAACTATCCATAATTTTTTATTGATATTAATAAATATATAAATAACAATTTTTTAATTAATTATAATTTTTAAAGCATTCCACGCTTTTTCATAGTCATTCTTTTTAACAACAACAAAATTGTATTTATACGTATTGAAATATAAAATGGGAATGTTAATATCTGTAAAAAGAGTTGATATTTGTGTAACAATTCCTATATTATTTATACCCGATCTATTTTGATGTATTTGTATAACTTTGTATATATCTGGATCTTCATTTATGTGTTTATTTTTATTTTTATACAATGGTTCTAATTTTTTGTCAATAACCAAAGAAAATTCATCGTCACCTTCATTAATATTATAAAAAGTATCTGAATTTGAAAAAATGCACTCCTTGATTATATCTTTTAAACTATCTTTATGTTGTTTATTAACCATTATAATTTTCAAATCATAAGATAATTTTTTTGCTATAATATTGTTAGTCATATTTATTTTAATAAAAAAATATTTAAGTGTTTAATTTGATTCAGATACCATTTCTTTTTCAATATCTTCTAATTGTTCTTCAACATTTTGATTTACAGACTGTTCTTCTTCCATCATTTTCTGTTTTAATTTTTGTAATTTTTTATTTTTCTTTTTGTTCTTTTTACTTGAACCTTCTATCATAGCTACAAGATCATCTATATTGCGATTGTCTTCTTTAACTTCACCACTCTCATTTGTTTTAGATTGATTTTTCATCATATTTTTAGCTGTGCTATGTATTCTTGCTGATTTAGACATCCGTCCCATTTTTTTTTGATTTATTTTTTCTCTTAATCTCATTTTGAAGAAAGACTCTTTAGACATGTTATTAAAATCTAATTTTTCAGGATTTACATTTTTTTCAGCTAAAAGATTAATCAGTTTATTTCTTTCATCTGGATTCATTTTTTGAATATTTTCAAGGAGCTGATCAGCCTCAGTTTCAGAAACTCTTGTTTCATTAACAAGATTAGGTTCTTCAACAATATCATCTTCATTTTCTTTCATAAGTTCATCAATTTCATCAATAACAATATCTTTACCATCAGCTACAGGATGAACAAACTCTTGATTTTCATTTACTTCTTCAATTGAGCCCATTTAATACTAAATAAAAGTATATATATTAATCAATTTTTAACTATTTTTTTGAATTTTGATTTTCTTTAAACTATTTTCTGTTATAAAACTGTCAAAAAACTCTAACATATTATCAAAAGATATTGTTTTTAATTCTTCAACTAACTTTTTTTTATAATCATCAGGTCTCAAACCTAAAACTATGTTCATATCTTGACTCATAAATTCACTATTTGATGTTTCTTTTTGTGAAAGGTTATTAATTATATTTTGTTTAGAAATTTCAAAATTCTCATTTGAATTTATAATTATATTTCTTAATTCTGAAAAGTATTCATTAAATAGAGTTTCCATTTCATCAACAGTTTTAACACCGGATTGTGCAATAAACCCCCAAACTATTCTCATTTGATAGATCGATCCTGTCATAAATATATTATTAAAAACAGAGTAGCCAACTTTATTTTTTGTTCGAATGTTTTCAAAGAACGAATCAGAAACAGCAGTATTTAGAAGTTTCATGTATGGAAATATATCAAGATAACTATCTTTATTAATTGGTCCTATATCGTAAAAATACATTAATCCATCTTCTTGTATATCTTTAGTTTTAAGATTGTTAACATACTCATTTTTTAAAATTAAATCCTTTAATTCATAATCGACAGGTTGTATATTATCAGTACCGATTATTTTACATCTTTCCAAATTTTTTCTATCAAAATTGCCAATATATATATCTTTTTGATTAAATTTTAATTTATTGAAGTTATCAATGAGTTTGTCAATGGTTGCATTTTCAACTATGTGTTTGTATTGTTCAGGTAAAAAATTAATAGAAGATGTAGTATTTTTAAGTATTCTAAATATAAGATCGATTGGCTGATCCATTTTAGAATTTTCTATATTTTTGAGTTTTGCATATTTAACAGCCTTGAAGAATTTATCAGGGATTTCTTCAGTTGTATCAAAAATAAAATTTACTATTTCATTGTGCAAAACTTGAATTTTTTCGGAATAACCTGATGTTGAAAAACTAAAATAAGATTGAGATATAGATGCTGATCCAAATAGATCAAGAGTTGGATAGTATCCTGCTTTGATTGCATTATAAAATCTTTTTTGTATAATTTCTCCTTTACATTCTAAAAACATATTCAATAAAGTAATTTCTTCAATAGTTTTAGAATTTGTGAAAAATATACTATTTATTAACCCCTTTGGATTACCAAAATTAGTAACTCTGAGATAACAATTACTATCTATTTTTTCTAGATTATTAGAATTGTCCTTATAAATAGTATCATTATATGTTGTATATGGGTTCTCTTCAGGAAGGTCAAATTCGAAATTAGAAGTAATAGAATCTAAGGTGGTATTTTCAAAAACAGAGTATCCTACTTTTAACCATTCTTCTTCTAATTCTGGTTCTACTTGTTTATGAGATAAGAAAACCATACAATTATTTTTATTTAAACTATTTAATAGATTTTTAGTTTGTTTATAAGCTTCATCGTTTACATTAGTATCTTTAATTAAACCACCAATGCAGTATTTGGTATCTTCTTTAAAAAGATTGTCTATAATAGTTAAAGCCAATGAATCGTCTTTAATTTTAGTTCGATAATCGAATGATAATTTTTCATTTTGTATATAATCACTGAATAATCTAGTAAACTGCTCGAAAGACATCTCTTTCAAGGTATTTAAATAATCAAATACAGATTTAATAACAAGTTCATAATTTTTAAGACCTTTATCTGTTAAATTCATTCTTACAACCATTGTATCAGTATACTCATCATTATAAATATTCATACTTTGCAAATCAATAATTAACCCTGCATTATATAGTTCTAATGTTAAGCTTTTATCTACTTCATCGCCAAATAAATCCAAAATGAAAAATTTATAAAATTTATTTTTGACAAGATCTGTAGGAAAATGCCATATAAGCATTAGTTGTTCAATATCATCAAAACTCTTAATATGTATTTGATTAAAACAATTTGGATTAGACACAGAAAAGAACTGTTTATATTTAGGAATCACATATTTTTCTTTTTTTTGTATAGAATTAAAATTCTCCTTAATTATTTTTTTTTGAGTTTCAGTATTTAAATTAGATACAGTAACAATTTTAATATTTTCAGTGGTATAGTATCTATTATAGAAATTTATTAATTCTTCTCTCATTTTATCATAATCAATTTCTCCTGATTCAGAAGTAAACTTTTTAGATAATGATTCTTTCGTACCGCAACCATATTTTCTCATTTCAGAATTTTCATTGGATACAGCTTTGAAAACTTGATAAAACCTTCTGAAATCATTAGGTATGTTTTTAATATGTTCAGAATTAACCGCATCGATTTCTTTTGATAAACTTTCTTTTGAAATAAGTGGAGATTTAAAAAATTGTGACAAAGCATCTAATGCTTGTTCAAAAACAGAGGTGTCAATTGTGAAAAAATAAGTGGTATTTTCATTCGAGGTGAAAGCATTATTATAACCATTATTTTTTTGGATAAAATTACTAAAGTAGTTTTCTTCAGGATATTTTTCTGAACCCATAAACAACATATGTTCAAGAAAGTGTGCTAATCCTGGAACATCTTCAGGATCTTGTAGTTGTCCAACATTTACAGAGACAGTAATTGTTGAATTTGACGCTTCTTTATCTTCAACATTTACAATTTCAATACCATTATCAAGATAGTAGTTTGAGTAATTATTATTGTCAGAAATAGGTTTAATAATCATATTTATATTTATATCTAATTACTTATTTTTAAATAAATATATAATTCAATCTTATTTGAGTTAGTATTAATAAATATTTAATCAAATTATTGGTCTTTAGTTTTTGAATTAAAGTACATAAATTTAGGTCTGAACAGTCTTAATATTAAAAATCTTCTTTATAAACATGAACTTTAAAGAAAAATTTGAACTATTTATAACTTTTATAAATAATATCTAGTTATATTTATGGATTTTATTGGTGATGATAATTATGACATTATTTTGAAACTCCATATGGCAAGAAGTAAATTTATTAACAAAGATTATAACTATATTCTTGAAATGATAAATGATATAATGGGGTTAGAAGGAGACCTTAAATATAAACAATTATGTGACTTTAAAAAAGTTAATGGAAAAGTATTTGAAAAAAAAAGTTTCAAAAAAAAACTATTTTCTCATTCATCAAAAATAAAAAAAAAATTAGGAATTGAATTAAATGAAAATAATAAACCAATTTCTGAATTAAGAAAAATTTTAAAAACAATAAGTTATAATTTAAGACATAATAAAAAATACGATTATTATTCTATTATTACAAATTAACAATAAGTTATGATTTAAATGACATGTTTAGCTGTTTGTGAAGGATCTAATTGAGGAGTAATCCAATTATAAAGATAGTGTTTGAGTTTCCCTGAACCTTCTGTAAACTTAAGACCGTCAAATATTTTATTATTATCCATATCGTTCAGACAATTTATAACATCTAATTCTTTTACTTCAGAAGCAACTATTAGATTTTTAAAAAGTTCGTACAAAGTTGTATTATTATAAGCATAATAAAATAATTGACCTATATGAATAAATTTATTATCTTCTTTATTTGAATTCATAACTCTATATTTTATTTTATACACTGATATAAACTCTGTCACTTCATCATCTGTTTCATAAACATATGTATCAACACAGTCATTAAAGAAAAGGTGTTTAACTTGTTCTTTAGTAAATACAAAATGAACAGAATATCTTTCAAGTTGTTTATTTAATATATTATAAATAGACTCTAAATCATCTTCAAGTGCCTCTCGGAAATTATCATCTATGTCATCATTAATCGCAAACATTTTAATGGCACTTTCCTTATTTCCATCTTTTATATTTAAAAATCCTGTATCGACAAGTTTTTCTGTATTAATTGGTCTATGAAAGAACTGAAGATCACATACTTGATTTGGAATATTTCTTGAACCTGAGAAAGTTCCATGAAACACATCTCTAAGATTCATTTGTCTAACTAATTCATCAATCATTACTTCTGCTAACCCTTTAGATCGAAGTTTTGGATGAATACAGAAAAGATCAACATCAAGCATATTTTTTACTTTATTATAAAAAGATCCATTAAAATATACCCCTGTAATAGTTCCAATTAGTCGAGTAGTACCTTCTATTACTACACCCATTACAATATTTGGATTCTTTTTTTCGTTGGGAGTAGATAGATACCAAGACAATAGTTCTGGTGAATAATGTATCCCCATGTCGTCACCTTCTTTGAACATATAATGTTTATTTAAAAATTCTGACATAGATGTCATGTCTTGTTTATTCATTGGATCCAATTTTTTCCATTCTAATTTCTTTGGAAGATTAAGTGGTGATTGTTTAATATTTTTTTTAATATTTTCAGGTTTCCATATTTCACCTCCTTCAGAGTTGTCTGTTTGTAAAGGTCTTTTAGCCCAAAACCCTTTTGGTTTATATTCTTTTTCTTTATTAATAAAATCTTTGATAACTTTAATATGTTCATCATTTAGACCTGTAAATTTTTTAAAATCAGTTAAATCCATAATATAAAGTTATAATTTAACTATTTAAATGTTTTATTAGTATAATAATTTATTTATAAACTATTTAGATGGATCTAAATTCAGATAGAATAAAAAAGTTATTAACAACATCTAAAAATCTTAATTTAATTGTGACTAAACCTATTAAATTTTATAAAGAATATAAAAAATGTGATGTATATAATCCTGAAATTCAAGAACCTTTACATAAAGTATGGCTTAAAACTCCTTGTGCAAAAACATTAAATTCAGCCAAATTTAAAGATGATCTTTGCAGAGATATAAGTTTAGGTTTAGCACCAATGACAAAAGAAATAAAAATATTCTGCAACAAAATAAAAAAAATAGAGTCTTTTATTGCAGGAAAATTAAATAAAAAACATAAAAGTTCAATAAAGAAATTGAACGATTATATGGTTGTTACAAATATTAAAACTCCTAATTCAAAAAACAAATTTAATTTTAATTGTTATGATCCTGATAATAGAAAATTAGATTTTGGAGATGTTGAAAAAGGAGAAAAGATTTCTGGATATATTGAATTATCAGAAGTATGGTTAAAAGGAGATGAAATTGGATTCAATTGGAGTTTTCTTCAATGTAAAATTTATAATACATTTGATTTTAATAAATGTTTATTTGATGATGAAGGTGAAGTTCCTGTAAATATGCCTATTCCTCCTCCACCAATATTTAATAATTTTGCTCCACTTCCCCCTCCAATGCCAGTATTTAATAATACTAATAAAAATAACAACAACAATAACAATAATGAATCTGAAAAAAAAGTGTCAAGATTCATACCAACTGCACAAGATCTTTTAGGAGCTATTAATAAATTAAAATCTACTAAAGATACTGATTTAAATAAAGATTCAAATAAAGATAATCAAGACAGTTTATTAGATAATTTTGATCAAGATTTACTAGACAAAGAATTAGATTGTGTTGAATTAGAAGACGATTTAGATAAAGACAATAAAAAAGTGGAGGAATATTCTAATTTATAGTAACAGTATTATCTTTTTTGACTATTTTATTTTTAACTATTATATAATCTCCTTGAGAAAAATATAGACTACATAATTTTTTTGATACTTCTCCTGTTGGATATGAGTCAGGAAAAATAATCGGGATAGGGTAAGTTTCTGTAGTTTCTTTATATCCTGCGAACGATATCACGTGTTCGCTCCTATTAAAATGTCATGTTAACGCTAGCGTGTAATGTCCCTTACTAAAATAACAATCGGGATTCTTTTCTACCCATCTAGGACAATATAATGGGATCTTATATGTTATTTCTACCATATAATTTTTATAAAATAGATCTTCGTATTCAGATGGATAGTTTTCTTTATGAATTTCTTTATAAAGATTAATTGCCTGTTTTGATTCTAGATTTATTTTCTCTTTCTTTTTAATTTTATCTATTAATTCTGTTTTCTTCATGATTGATCTTCAAGAAAACTCTATATTTATCAAATTTTAACATTTTTCCACTATTAAACCATCTTTATTTTCCACTATTTTGAAGTATTTATAAACTTCTAATGTAGATGTGTCTCTAAATTTAATATCTGTGCCTTCAAGAATTATTATATATAAAGGAGCTTCACCCATAAGTTTGGTTCTGAATTGGACAAACCCATTTTTAAGTATAAAAGTATCGTAAAGAGCGTTATAATCACCATTCTTTCTTTCATTAACCTCGTAACCAGAGCCGTTAAAACTAAATACCCCTTCATCATCATCGTTATCGTAGATACTATCTTCAGAATCTTCATTATTAGGTTGAGTAAATAAGTATCCTGCTTCTTCAGGATACATAGATATTGGTATTGATCCAGGCATGACTGAATCTTCATGTTCAGGTTCATCTAATTGTTTTTTAGTTTGTTTATCATCAAGAACAGTTATTCTCCCAGGTATATATTTGTGATTATCTATGATAGAATAGTCTGCTTCAACTAATTCAGGATAAGAATTTTTATCAATTTCCATTTGGTAAGTTTTGTTTTTGTATTCTAAATAGAGATTACCTTTTGGATCAAAACTTATTATAAAATCATGACTAATATCTACTTTATCATAATTAATTTTTGTTTCAAGAACATCTTTAGTTTCCATACTGTATAGTAATATAAATAAACCTTATTTTATATCAAATTTATTAATTGTCAGAGGTAAAAAGTATATTATATCAAATTAAATTTATATTAACAATAACATCTTTTTCAATAGCATTTTTAAAACCTTGGGATAATTTCCCCATGACATTTAACATTTGAATGTATTCATCAGCACCTGATACTATTTTTCTTTCAGTTGTTGATATTAAGAATAATATAAGACTTTTATTTTTATCATCCAGTTGTTTATCTTTATTGATAGTTTTAACTAAACTCTTTAAAATACTTGATATTGAAAATCCTGATCTTTTAATGTCTCTTGAAAGTTGTACTATTTTATTTATATTCCTTTCTTTACAAGTGGTAATAATTTGATCAATGTTTTTTTGGGGATAAATATTACAGAGATCATTAATTGAATTATCAGTTATATTAATATATTTGGTATTTTGTAAATAAGTAATACCTTTTCGCATATCCCCTTCGGATACTTCAGATATAATCTTAATATGTTTTTTTTTAATATTAATATTTTCTAATTTAGCAATATCTAATAATTTAGTTTCCATAATTGTTGCTGATATTGGTTTAAATCTAAACTTAACACATCTTGATGAAATAGGATCTATTATTTGATTTATATAATTACATATAAAACAGAATCTTGTAATTTTAGAATATTCTTCCATAGTTTTCCTTAGAGCTGATTGTGCATCATTTGTCATTGCATCTGCTTCATCAAGAATTATAATTCTAAAATCAGGGCATGGATATCTAGAATCTTTTTTACCTAAAGATGATTTAGCAATAGTGCCAATTTTATTTCTTACGATATTAATACCCCTTTCATCTGAAGCATTAAGTTCAACAACTCTATCTTTATATGCTTTTGGTCCAAAAAGTTGCTGAGCAATTGCTAAAACAGTTGATGTTTTACCGGTGCCTGGTGGACCATGAAAGAGTAAATGTGGAAGATCCCCTGTTTCTAATGTTTTTTGCAACATAGCTTTAACTTCTTCTTGAGATGAAATTCCATTAATATCATTTGGCCTATATTTTTCAATCCATGGAACTTCCTCTATGTGTTTTTCAGATTGTAAATTGTTGTTAATCTCATAAACGTTAGATACACTAAACATAAGTTTAATAAATTATTACTTTTTAAGTTAATAATTAATATTCAGTTTTTCAAAATATTTATGATTAAATTTAAAATAAAATTGATTAAATGTAAGATTTAATAAAATTCATAATGTTAATCATAGGAATAACAGGTAAAAAACGCCATGGAAAAGATACTGTATCGGATTATCTAGTTGAAAAATATGGTTTTAAAAAATATGTCTTAGCAGATATTTTAAAAAGAGCATTAAAGGAAATGTTCAGTTTAACTGATGATCAGTTATGGGGAAATAAAAAAGAAGTGAAAGACAAATTTTGGAATTATTCTCCAAGAGAATTAATGCAGATTGTAGGAACAAATCTAATTAGAGATCAATTTGATAAAGATTTCTTTGTAAAATCATTGCGTAAAAAAATTTTAGAAGAATCGTTTGAGAGAGTTATAGTGAGTGATATAAGATTTTTAAACGAGGTAAAAATGATAGAAGATCTAGGAGGAATAGTTTATAGAGTTAAAAGAAATTCTATAAAAAACGAAGATTCTCATTGTTCTGAAAATGATTTAGATAATAAAGAGTTTATAACAATCCAAAATAACACTAGTTTGAATGAACTTTATAATAAAATAGATATAATAATGAATAAATACGTTAATTAATATAAAAAAAAATATAATAACATTTTATAAATAATGGAAAATCCTCAATTTGTTCCTGATGATGTACCCGTTGCTAACCCTTTAAGTTCAGATACTCTATCAATTTTCGGTATGAGTTTAAAAAAAACTTATGTATATGTCGGTGTCGCAGTTTTAGTACTTGTCATTGCATATTTTGTATGGAAAAGATATAGTAAATCAAATGTTGAAGAAGATGTAGAAGTTGATGATGATTCAGAAGAAGTAAGTGATGATGAACTTGAAGATGCTGATGAAGACTATAATGATGAAGTCAATGATGATGACGAATAATTTACTAATTTATTTATCTCTATCTTCTGCTTTATATTTTTCCCATAACTCTAACTCGTCAATAATTTCATCTGTAATTCTAATTTCGAGTTGAGTATCTTCATTATATTTTTTGGGATCTAAAAATTGTTCTTTCATTGAAGGAGACAACAGTTTTTTTATTTGATCTTTTTTATCTTGAGTCATATTAATTGGAGGATCAACTTTAAATCTTATAAATAGATTGCCATACTGTTTATCTGAACCATAAACAGGCATACCCCATTCTCTAAATATTTTTAAAGTATTATGAGCAATTGGTTTACCCCAATCTCTTAAAATAAGGTATTTACCTATAGGATGATTAATTCTTTTTTCAAAACCTAATAATGCCTCACCAAAAGATAATCTAACTTCTTTATAAAGATTTTCTGGTCTTCTTTCAGAATTGAATGGATTAAATCCCATTTCAAAATATTTTCCATCTGTGGCTGGAATAACATACAAAGTACCTCTTTCACGTTTGTGTTTTTCTTGCATATCAGGTGGCAATGCATGACCCATATTTTCAAAAGGTATACATCCCCTTGATTCATAACTTTGTTTAGGATCCCAAGGATTTAATTCAATTAATAGTTTATCATAACTGGGGTCTTTGCCAACATAACAGTATTTGATTGTTGGTCCCTTAATGGGATGATCAAATTCAAAAGGTTCAACAAGACAATCGTTATATCTTTCTAATGTCACCTTTTTAATACAACCTTTAAAAATATCTTCAATATTAATAGTAAATTTTAAATATATATTTGCTTTTTCAGGCCATTTTTCAGGCTCCCAATAAGTAATCTCTTCGTCTTCTGAATCAGATTCCGTTTCAGATTCAGTTTCACTATAATTTGGACCATCTGAAAATAAATCGTTAAATTTATCCATATTTTCAGGGCCATAAAGATCATAAAGTTGTCTTTTATTGGTATCACTAAGGATATCAAAAGCTTTTTGAATCTGTGTAAATAATTCAATAGCATTTTTTGTTCCACTTGAATCTGGATGAATTTGTCTAACTTTATCACGATATTTTTTCTTAATTTCTTCAAGAGTGTCTGTTTTATTTGCTCCTAATATTTCATAAAAATCCATACTAATAGTAATAAATAATTTAATAATCATTCTTTTATGTGGTTAAATGTTTAAACATAAATAAACTATTTTGATTTTTTATATATAATTTAGACATTAAGAATCATTTATTTTTATTCTTGGACGTCTTTTTTGATATGATTGGAAAGATGCTGGCATATACGATGAACTACCCCAACTATTTGGGCTTCTTCTTCGAGAATTCTTTTTCCCCCAATTTTCTTGATTATCATTGTATGTATAGTTAGTACAACTTGTAAAACTGCGATAATCTAATTTAGGCAAGTAAATAGTTGGTGTGGTATATGTAATATAAGCAGACTTAAGTTTTTTAACATAGTTATCAACAGTTATTTGTGACATCTTGTATTTTTCAGTTAGTAATTGTTGAAATTTATCAAAATCAGGCTTATTCCATTCAATTATAAAATCCTTTGGATCTTTCCCAATGGAAGTTTTGGTATAACGGTCTTTTACTTTAATAAGCTCTTCTAGATAACCTTCAGGAATTTTTAATGATGATTCAAAATTAAAAACATAACTGATAATTTTAAGGATATTATGATAAGACTTATCTTCAATGATTTTTTTCTTTAGCTCGTCATTTAGCTTTGTAAATTGTGGAATTTTCATTGCATTTTGTAGAGTGTAAGAATCTTTTGATTTGTTATTTTTAATTTTCTTAAGAATCTTATATACTTTGTCTATCCCCATACCTGAAATCCCTTTAGTATGTCTTTTATCTTGAAAATAGTCAACACCTGAAAAGATAAAGCTATCAACAAACTCATCATAACTGAGTCCAAGTTCATCCAACATAATACCAGTATCTATCATACTTACATTTTGTGAACCAAAATCACGAATGACAAGTTCACAACCATAAGCAAGAAGATCAGTGTCTTCACCAATTACACCATAAATGCCAAGATTTTTGCCATTTTTATCACGATAGCGTTGTAACATAGCACATTGAGGATCAGCTTCTTCATATGCGATCATATAAGGTAATCCCATTATAGAAAGGAGTTGACAACACTCATCAATCTTATCACGAGTAAGTTTATAAGAACGAGATGTAAGTTGAGCCTTGCGATCAATCTCATTAACAGTGAGATTATGTTCCTTTTCTTTTTCAAGAAGCTCTGATAACTCTTTTTCAGCGTTTTCTGTTTTTTTAATTCTTTCATCAACTGTTGCTCGTTTAATAACCGGTGAAGGACCATCAAAAATATGAATCACAAGGATATTATAATCTTGATTAATAGTTGAATGAAGCATTGCAATTATATGTGATATGTCTTTTCCATTAGGAGTCATGAAAAAACTATTATTTCCTTTCTTTTTGCTTCTTCCATATCGGTGCAATAATTGAGAAGAATCACAAACAACTCTTTTCCCTGTTAAACTTCTCATATTAGTTTTCTTACATGCTGATGGAGCATGTGTTTCAATGAACTTTATCACGTTTCTGCCACCCATAGGTAGAGTTAAATATAATTTATTCTTTAGAATATTTCAATTTTTAGAGAGTATAATTAGTCAAAACAATTGAATTTATTCCTCTATAGAAATAGTAAAGATGGATAGACTTATATCCAATAAAAAATTACCACCTGAAGTAGAAAAAGGTAATATAGAATATAAGCTTAAAGTTAATGCTAAAAGTAAAGCTAGACAAGGTAGTTTACAAAGTCAAATGAGATGGCGAATTGCAGAAGGTGAAGCCATAAATGGAATACCAGAAGCGATATACTATGTTGGTATTGATGATAATGGTTGTTTAGGCAATCAGACTATAACAGAGTTGAAAAGTTCAATCGAGGAGATTAAAAATATTGCAGACGAAATAGGAGCAAAAATAGATAGCAAAATTATAAAAAAAATAGACAGTTCATTTGTGGCAGAAATAAAAGTTAGAAGATTTATTGAAGCAGAACAAAAAGACGAAATAAAAGTATGTTTTATTGGATCTTCCGGAGTTGGCAAAACATCTATATTTGCTAATATTTGTTATAATATAGAAGACAATGATGGAATAGGTCGTAAAAGTGTTTTGAGGTATGCTCATGAAAAGGAAGACGGTATCACATCTTCTATTATAAATGAAATATTAGGTATTAATAATGAAGAAGTATTAAACTATACAGATTTTAGTGATTCTGAATGGGAAAACATTTATAAAAATTCCGATAAAATAATTAATATAGTTGATATCCCTGGAGATCATAAATACTATAAAACAGGATTTTATGGATTCTTATCACAAAAACCCGATTATTGTGTATTTGTGTTTTCTGCTGATATTGTCTATGATGATTCATTTTATAAGCCTTATTTTCAGTTGGTACAAGAATTAGGATTAAAAATAGCAGTTATATTTAATAAATCTGATTTGAATATTCAAAAACATAAACAAAAAATATTGTCTGAAATTAAAAAATATTTTAAAGAATTTGAATTATTCGATGTGAGTTGTGTTAATTCATTAGGTATAAATGAATTCAAAAAATGGTTTATTAATTTAAATAAAAATATTGTTCCGATTAACATTGGTGATAGATTTTTAGTAACAGATATATTAAAAAGTAGCGATGTTGGACAAATCATAACAGGTGTAATGATAGATGGAAAAATAAAAATAGGTGACACTTATATGGTTGGACCATTAAGACCTGATTCAACAATAATTAGTTCAAAAGTTATATCAATTCATAAAAAACTAATTCCATCAACAGAATTAGTTAAAGGAGAAAATGGTTCAATAGTTTTGAGTTTAGATTTGAAAAATTCAAAAGGACTAGATAAACAATGTCAAGTGTTATCTGATGAATACTGTGATTATTTTACAGATACAATAGAACTTGAAACTAATGATATTTTATGTTATAATATGTTAGTTGATAGTCATTACTCATTATTTTTAGATAATTTTGTAGAATCAGTCGTTATTAAAAAAATATCAATTAAAAATCGAGAGGAAAACATTTTTAATATTCAAGTAAAGTTTATAAAAAAAGAGTGCCAAAAATGTGTTATTAAATCTACTTGTGGTATATTGAGAAACAGTGCATTAATTTTAATTGTAAAAACTATTTAACTATAAACCTAAAACATCCATAATTGCAAATCTGTCTTTGGATTTTATTTTTTTATCTTTAGTAAGATCTAATAAGAAATCAATTAATTGTCTATAATTATCAGGACAATTTGTTTCAAACTGTTTCATAACACAATTCATCATAGTGCATAAACAGTCTATAGCATACCATTTATTATCATTAACTTTTACAGTCAAAGCAAAAAGGCAATCGTAAATAATAGAATTAGTTATTAGTGAATTATTATATAAACCAGAAATAAGCTTTACAAGACCAATAAGATCTAACTTATTTTTTAAACCAATATCTTTCAATTCATCTTCACAATCTGTATCCAAAGCTTCCACAAATGTTTCTTGACATTTATTTAATAAAATTACTCTAAAATAAGTTTTATTTTCATCATCATCTTGAACATACTTGTTATAAAGAAGATCACAAAGTTTTACATAAACAGTATAGTATTTATCTTCTTTTACAGCTTTATTAAAAATCATATCTGCAAGTTTCTCTAAATGATCAGGAGTATCTATATCAAGACTTAGAAGTTCTTGACTAATCTCTTTAAAATTATTATCTCCAATCTTATTTAAAATACATTTAAAATTAGAAACAAGTTTATCATCATCGTCTTGATTCAGTTTATGTTTAACTATCCAATTAGTATTATTTTTTTTCCATGACCTTTTACTTTTCATTTGTATCATCCTTACTTTATTAGCAAAATCTTTTAATTCTTCTGGTAAATCTTTATAAAATCGTTTATACTTGTCAAACTCCTCAATACTCATATTTTCATCACAATTTTTATAACTATCCATTGTATAACTTAGATATTATTTGTTGTTTAAATATTAATCAAAATTTATTAATAAACTAAAGATTTATGCTATCATATTGGCTTTAATGGTAGAACCACAAGTGTATTCTGAAATATGAAAATCTTCATATTTTAAGCCTTCTAAATATTTTATTTTTTGATCAACATCATTGAAGTCACCTTCATATTTATTTATGATATCTAATTTTGGAAATTCATAACTACATCGATTAAGTTGTTCTTTTACGGCGTTAAGATGTGATTCATACACATGTACATCACCTAGAACTATTTTTAATCTATGTGGTTTTAATCCAGAAATTTCACACATTAATCGAAGTAATAAAGCATGTTGACTAATATTAAAAGGCAATCCAAGGAAACTATCTGATGATCTTTGATACATCTGCAATGATAATTGATTATCTTCAACATAAAATTGGAGAACCATTGAATGACAAGGTGGAAGCACTGCTTCAGAAACTTTAGATGGATCAAAAGCAGTCATTACTATTCTTCTGGATGTTTTGTCATTTGCAAGTTTATCTATAATATCTCTCAATTGATCAAAACCTTTATTAGAATAATCCGTGTCTTTATCAATATATTTTGCTCCAAAATGCCTCCAATTCCACCCATACATCGGGCCCATATCTCCAATTGAATAATGTTTTAAGTTTCGATTATCTAAAAATTCTCTAGTTGTATTTGGATCCCAAATTTTTACTTTTTTTGCAGATAATTTACTTGCGTCCGTTTCACCTCTCAAAAAGAAAAGTAATTCTTCAACAACTCCTCTCCAATAAACTCTTTTAGTTGTTAGCATTGGAAATCTATCACTAAGATTAAATTCTAAAGTATAACCAAAATCAGAAAAAGTTGTAGCGTTTCTTGTGTCTCTAATGGGTTTTTGAATGACATTAGATAATAAATCTAAGTATTGTTGTTCTTCTTTATTATTTTCAAAAGTTAATTTATTAATAGTGCATATCACTCCATTGTTTTCAAACACTCTACAAGATTCATTTGAATGAACTCTATTTAGGAAACTTTTTTCTATAAAATTATCAGTATTATAATCTTTATTAATTTGTGTTAAATACACATTAACTAAGTCTTTATGTTTAAAAGCTTCATTATATAATTGACTGCCACCAATTATAAAAATTTCTTCATTTGGTAATATTTTATTAAAATATTTGATGCAATCATTTAAAGATGGGAAAACAAGCACATTTAGGGGAACATCTTCACGCTGAATAGTCGTACTAATAATACAGTTCAATCTACCTGGAAGAGGTTTAACTTTATTAGGTAAAGATAGATATGTATTTTTACCCATGACAACTATTTTGTTCATAGTTGTATTTCTAAAAAATGCCATATCTTCAGGGATACTCCAAGGAATAACTCCTTCTCTTGAAATACCGAAATTAGAATCAACTGCTAAAATACAATTAACTGTCATATTTTATTACTTATATGATTCTGTCTTAAATAACTATTATAATCAATTTTAAATATTAATTTATTATATATTTTGTTTATATTTTAATAAAACATTTTTGATATCATTTTTTGTAGTTGGTTTAACTAAATGTCCATTGAAAAGTTTAATATTGTTCAAAGTGTTTTTGTTTTTAGAAGTTATATATATGTTACCTGTCAATGCAATAATATCACCCTTATAACCATTTTCTTTTAATAATTTTGCTGTTTTATAACCATCGATACCAACCATATTTATATCTAAAAATATAAGATCATATTTAGTTTCAGTAGATATTCCAATACATTCATATCCTGAATAGGCTTTATTTATATGAATTAATCCTAAATCTAAAGTTTCATTTAGATCTACTATATAAGATTCCATTGTGTCCGCATTATCTTCATTATCATCGACAATTAAAATATTTTTAATGTTTAAATTAATCCCATTAGATAATTTTTGTTCAACAGGGAGTTCAATACAGTATTTAGTTCCATGATGTTTTTCACTAAAAATTTCTATTTTACCATTTAATTTATTGATTAATTTTTTAGCTAAAAATAAATTGGTTTGAAATGTTCCATAGCTTGGATCAACTGTTGTATCAGATATCCCTTGAATTTCGAAATTATCGTTTTCTAAATTGTCCAAATCTTCTTTAGAATAACCAACACCATTATCAATAATTAAGAATTGATATGTGTTTGATTTATTATAAGTTATATTTATAATACCTTCATCACAATGTCTAATACTGTTAACAATAATGGCTGTCAGCGCTTTTTCTAACCATATTTCATCAGTGAAGCATAAAATATCAGAAATAGAATATTTTATATTTATTTTTTTGTTTTTGATTATAGTGTCTAAACCATTTATTATTTTTGCTAAAAGATTTACAATATTAAATTCGTTTTTAATAACTTCTATATTTCCATTATTTATATCCTCAATATTTTTAATATCATCTAATATCCTTTTAATCATTTTTGATGACTTATCAATTATTTTAATATTTTTTTCTATTTTTTGTTTATTTTTTTCTAAACCTTGTTTATTTAATCCTTCTAATACAAAACAAGACATCATAATAGATTGTAATGAGTTTCTTATTTCATGATTAATGAAATGTATATATTTATCTTTTTTATCTAATTGTGATCTTAATAAACTATCATATTTAGTCATAGATGTAAAAAAAATTAAAATATATTCTGCTCCTTGTTCATATATATAAGATGCTGTGACATAGATCGGAACATTTATATTAGATATTTCGAATAATAACTGTTCAGAGTATTTAGCTTCTTTTTTTAATTCAGAAGCAATATTGATATAATAATCATACATATAAGGGATAACATTTGCAAGTTTCTTATTTTCAATATGAATATTTTTATCTATTTTAAACAAATCTAAAAAACTTGTATTAAAATAGTTTATTTTATTGAACTTATCTATAATAAGTATTGCATCATTTAGTGTATTCAGTACTTTATCTGACATTGTTTTAGAGCCATAGTATTCCATATTTTCTTTTGATCCATTATATAGTTGGAAAATAGGTCTCAAAGTTAAAGATATTGCTTCAACCTGATCAATAATTTCTTTTGTGTATCCCTTATCTCTATTAGAAATAGATATTACTCCAATAACTTCATCATTATATATAATTGGAACACCTAATAAGCATTTAATTTCGTAATGACCTTGAGGAGCTCCTTTATAGTATTCATGGTTTTTAGGATCATTGGTTACTAAAGTTTCTTTGTTTAGTATAGGATAATTTAATAGATTTTTTCTATCAGCTCTGAAAGTTAAAAACTTGACTGTATTAGACATTGTACTTGTCCAAGAAACATTTGATATTCCATACGGCACTAATACCATTTCAGATGTGTCGGGATCTTTCCTAACAAGGCCAACTAATCCATATTCAGATTCAGTTGATGTAAGTAGATATTCTAATATTTTATTAAAACAGTCCCAAGGTGAAACTTTATTAAAATAACCTATTATACTATCCTTCAAAAGTAAATTAATATCCATATCCATTTGTAGATATTAATACATGATAAAAAAAAATATGATTAAAAGAAATTAATCGAATTTATCCAAAAGTTTTTTATTAATTAATGATCTATTTTTTTTATCAAAAACTGTTCTATATCCTTCTTCTGTCTTATATAAGACAACTGTTTTTTTATTTTTTTTTAAACCAAAATTATCAACAATTATATCACCATTACAGTCTTTTTCAAGTACATTTACAGACAACCCTTTAATTACTGGAATTTTTTTATTATCTATTTCATGAATAATTTCTACTTTTTTTAGGGATTTATTAATAATATCTTCATTTAACGAAGAATCAGGTTGATAATTATCTCCAAATATTTCAACTGCAGAAGAATTTTTAGGGATAAATTTGTCATTTATTAATGATTCTGTTACTGAATTTACAAAAGAGAACATATCTTGTTTAACTGTTTTTTTTGTATATAAATTATCATCCAATTTTTCTAATATATCGCCACCTGCCTTTTGAGATTTTATAGTTTTTTCTTTTTTTCTAAACACATACAATCTATAAAGTTTAGTTAATTTAAAACATGCTTGGTTTACTGAATTAGATTGATCATAAAATTCTGCTACTTTTCTGAAGAACTCTTTTGTTTTTTCATTTTCTTCATATTTATAAATATGTTTAAAGTAATCACTATGTATTTTAAATTGATTTGAATAAAGATCTGTTTCTACTAATTCTAAACCACATTTTTCTTCTAATTCTTTCGTTACAAATTCTTTATCGACTAAATATTGTGTCACATATACACCTTCTTGTTCTTCAAATGAGTGAAAATCAATTGGATTACCAAGAGCAGTTTTTGAATCATCTTCATATTTTTTAATTAATTCAAATAACACTCTCTTTTCCCCTTTTTCTGAATTATAATGAGCAGTGAATTTATCAGTATCTTTTAAAATAGATCTGACAGATTCACCATCAAAACAAGTAAAAACAAAATACCCACCTTCTTTAAGATAATTGTTTATATTTTCAGTAAAACCATCCCATGTCATTTTATCTTTTAGTAAGAATTGAATTGTGTCTTGACAATTTATTCTATCAAATAAAACTCTTTTAGAGGGGTCATTTGAGAAAAATTTATCCATTAATTTTTTATTTTCAAAAGACATAGATGATAAAGCTTTAGCTTGCAATTCAGAGTTTAGAGGAGTACTTGCATCAGCAGTTACAAAAGTGTATTTTGGGAAATTTGGATGTGTTTTTCTTAACTGATTGTATCTAGAAACTGCGCCATTTGCTGCTGATAGTAAAGAGTCAGCATCTTTATCTATACCAACATAAAAACTGCACATTACATAATAAAATTTCATCATATCTTCACCTTTACCACATCCTATATCTAAAATAGAAAGTTTATTTCCTTTTTCATAGATTTGATTACAGTATGTATATATAAGTATAGATCTGATCCAGTTATGAAAGTTTCTCATTGGTTTAGCTAAGTTTCTTCTAATTTGATTAAATATATTTTCTTTTTTTTCAGAGAGAATTAAACTATGGTCAATTCTACTTTTTAAAAAATCAGAATGTTTTTTATATCTTGAATCATTCGCTAATGTTTCTATATCATTGAAAGTAATTGGATTTATTATACTTCGCCATACTTTATTTGCAACGTCAATATAATTACCATAACCTTTTTTATATTTATTGACAATTTCTGTTTTATCGTATCTTGTTCTCATTGGATTCCATCTATGAGTATCCTCTAAACCACTATCTGTATTATAGTAAAATTCAACTACTGTTTTGTCTTTTATAATTGCACCTGTTTCATCTCGGACTTCTCCATTTTTTAAGAACAAATGAGCTATATATTTTCGACTGTCTTCTTGAAATAATACTGGTCTTTCATCTCCTCGTGTATTTCGGCCAACATGAAGATGAGCTATTCTATAGGGTTTACCCTTAACATATTCATCTCTTGAATTATCAAATACTGTCAACACTTTACCTGTGTCAGGATCTCTCTCAAATGTAATATACATATCTATTGAATTTTTTGATTGAGGTTTCATTTTGTAATCAAAGTATTTAGTGTCTCTAACAGATGTTATGTATTTTTGATCTAATGGAGAGAAAATTACACCATCTAATATATATGGACAGTTTATTTCTTTATCAAATACGTATTTTTTCCATAAAAGATCAGCATATTTATAAATTTCATTGTCTTGACCACCCAAAGCACCTATGACAACTTTTCTCATAATCATTGGGTTTTTTTTATCTTTATTGACATTTTCATTAATATAGTTATTAAATCTTTTGATTTCTTCGCCATAAAATTCCACTATTTTATCTGGATTAAAATTCCCTTTGTAGTCTTTTTGAATGAAAGGTTTTACTCCTTTTATTGCAAAACAATTTTCTATTATCTTGTCAGCTTCTTTTAATCTATTCATATAAGATGGTTCATCTCTAATATCTTTTTTACCAATGAATAAGCAATCAAATGCAAGAAATAAATGTCTATTATGTTTAGGTAAAAATATATATTCTCCATCCAATACTGAACCATTATATTTATTATCTTGTATTTCTAATCCAGTAAATTTTACTGACAAATTGTTTGATATAAGATAAACTTTTTGATCTTTTATTATTAAGAAATATCTATCACCATCTGCTTTGTCTGTAACTGCATATTTATTTGGAAGAGTATCCAAAAGATGAATTAATTCTAAAGATATTGGTTTTCGACCATCTAATTGGACTTTCTTTTTATTGAAAAGTTCAAAAGTCTGATTATAAAAATCTAAAACTTGACTTTGTTCAGTTGTTGACAATATAAAATTACTTTGGTTTACTACTTTTAATAGTAATTCAGATTCATGAAACATATCTTCTAGTATTTTTTGATTTACTTTACCTAAATGTTCTATTTCTATTTCATATTTTGAGTTTGCTTCTTCTATTCTTGATAAATTTCTTAATTGTTTTACATTAGTCAAATCTATTCTTATTTTATCAACAAATAAAGACACTCTTTGTTTGTATCTTATTATTATATTTTCAGAATCTTTTTCATCTATTTTTTTTAACATATCTATATCTTTTTTATTACCATCCGTTTCTTGTGAACTTTTTATTCTTATACCATAATCGTCTATATCATGTACATTTAATCTTTTTTTTTTAAGAAGTTTAATATTTTTATCACCACTGACGAGTTTGCTTAGTAATATTTTATACGCAACATGGTTACGTTTTTTGCCTATACTAAATGTATTTTTTTGAATATTTTCCAATCCAGTTATGGTTAATCTATAGTTTGTATTATCTTTTCCAACATATGTCATATCTAGATCAGTGAAGTTCTCTATTTTTTCTTTTTTAATTTTACTTCTTAACCTTAAGTACTCTATCACTCTTAAAAAAGTTTCCATATTCAGAAGTTCTTGTCTAGAATTACCTTTTTTACTATAGAAAGAAAACTCAAATTCAGTATCCGCGTTAGTTGTTGATATGATCTTATCGATCTCTTTACTAGTATCTTGATTAATAACTAATTGTCCATAGATTTTGGATTTAGACATAATAACTTATATATAATATGTTTATAAACGTTTTTTCAAAATTTGAATTCTTATCTAAGTTTAAATATATCACTATATATTAGTTAATGAATGTGTTTAAAGAATTAGATAAACCTGTTGTGTTCAAAATACCTGATGCGGAAGAGTCAACTCTTAATTTCAAGCCTTCTCCTGAATTTAGTAGGAATATAGATTATCCCTCTTTTAGTTTGGGGTTTCAACACTATATACATGCTAATAAAGATAAATTAGACATACTTGATGAATTTAAAAATAAAAAAAAAGTATATAATGTGCTAAATAAACTTAATAAAGATATAGATGAATACGATGAAGACTTAAATAAAACAGTAAAACAAAAATTTGGAGTTGATGCAGAACAAGATTTTTTCGAGTATTGGGAACTTTTAAGTTGTTTTGATGTTTTAGGTAAAAATGTGTATTCTGCATTAGAATCAAAATCTGTAGAACAATGCATAAAAAATTTTGGTAAAACTTTGGGTGTTAAAATTGATGTTACCAATAAGCCAAATAAATCTGATTTAATTTTAGTAAGTTATGAAAACAGTGAATATGATTATAGAAATACAATCGAAGCAGATACTTTATCTTATTTAATGAAAGAAATCGAAAAGGGTTTAAAATATTTAAGTAAAAATGGAAGTCTAGTTGTGAGGTTTCATGAGATTTACTCAAAAGTAACCAATAAACTTATATATTCTATTGCCGAACATTTTGGTGAAAGTTATTTTTATAAACCTTTAACTATGACTCAATCTAGTTCAGAAAGATTTGTTATTTTTAAAAATCTAAAAAAATCACCTGAAGCATTAGTTAAAAATTTATCCTTAATTAATACTCCTCCTAAAAATAATTATATAGTAGATTTTTTTCGAGGGTTTAAATTACCTGAATCATATGTTTCTGTGGTGAGAAAATTCAATACTGATACAGCCAATCGTGAATTGATGGATGTAAATAAAATGGTTGAGTTTATTAAAAGCGAGAACTACTATGGTGAAACTTATCAATCCTACAGAGATATACAAATAGAATTTACTAAAAAATGGATTAATAGATATTTTAAAGATATTAAGAATAATAAAAAAGAAATTGTTGAATCTATTAAAGAATTATCTAAACTCTATAATGAAAGAGCTGAAAAGATTGATACTAAATTAGCAAAGTAAATTATACCATTCCCATTTTTTTCTTAAGTTTCTTTTTTTCTTTATCGTTTAAGTTTGCAAAAATATAAGTTTCTGCAAGTTCATCTCTGAGTTCCGTTTCCACTTTTTCCATTTGTTTTTCACCAGTTTTTATTTTTTCTAATGACTCTAACATCATTACTAACATATCCATATTTTCTCCTGAAATAGTAAGATTAAATATAGCTCTGTATCTATTCGCGAAATCTGGAAATTTATTTTCAATCATTGATTCATATGAAGCCTGATTTTCTTTTTGAACTGCCATAACTTCATCTTCACTCATATATTCAAGAATATTCGCTACTGTTTCAGCTATTTCTTCTGGATCAGGCAATTCACTTGGTTTTAGTTTTCTTTCTGCTTGTCGCATCATTTCATCAGTTAGAACAATACCATCATCTTTAGGGTCTTTAGTCAACATATTAATGTATATTAGTAATATTATTTTTTAAGTCTGTATCAAAACGCGTTTTTACATAATCATTATCAGGATGTGTTATTGTAATTTTTTCTAAAATTTTATATTTTTTACTAATTTTAACTTTTTTATCACATACCATTTCTTTTAATTTAGGGAAAAACTGTATTTTGTCTAACTTATTATCATTACAATGTAAAAAATCCAAATTTGGCAATTCTGGTAAATAAGTTATACAATTATTGTCACATACTAAATTATGAATTTTATAAGATTTTGGTACACTTATTAAATTGTTTTCACTACATATTAAATTTTCTAGATTTTTAGATTTAGGTATATTAATTAATTTATTATTACGACAATATAGTTTTGCAAGATTATCTGTTATTATTAAACTTTCTATTTTATTAAAAGAACAATCAAGAATTTCACCTTTGAAACTTATTTTTTTTAAAAAATTAGAAGAGCAATTAAGTCTTTTTATTTTTAAATTCTCAATATTTATAGATTTTATAAGATTATTATTACAACCTAACTCTTCAAGATATTTTGGGAGTTTTGAAAGATTTCTAAGTTTATTAAAAGATAAATCCAAAACTTTTAGTTTTTTAAATCCATCTAAGTCAGGAATAGTTCTTAAGCTATTATAAGATAAAAATAACATTTCTATATTTTTAGGTATCAAATTTGTATCTATTTTGTTTAATTTTAATCTGCTTAAATCAAGCATTTTCCCATTTGTTTTCAAACAGTTTTCAATCCGTTCATCTAGTTTAGACAAAGAAAATCGTTTTGTATCTTTCATTTATTATTTTATAAATAAAATAATAATAAAAATAAATAATTTATACTTATATTTTAGAATTTATTTCATCACATAGCTCTTTTTTAGTCTTCTCTTTTTTTCCATTTTTTGTTTCTATTTTTAACTCTTTTGCTAATGTTAATAATTGATCCTTTTTCATTCTTGTAGAAACTTTAATATCTAAATTATCTGATTTAGTTATCCTCTTCATAAATACACCATTTGTATTTTCTAAATTATCATCATCTTCTTCGTCATTTTCTTCTTCAGAATCTTCCTCTAATGTTTCTTCATCAAATGCATTTTCTTCTAATTCAATATCATCATCTAATTCAGTCTCATCATCTACTTCTTTTGATGCAATAACTTCTAGACGATCTTCTGAATTGTCTTTTAATTCTTTTTTAATATGTTTTTTTATTTTTTTAACTTTTTCTATTTTTTTGGACTGATTTTCTTCATCATTTGATTTTTCATCATTTGATTTTTCAGTTTTATTATTATCTTCTTCTAAATCTTCTGGATTAATAATACAATAGTTTTTAAGATAAGTATCAAGTGATTCCACGCCAATATCAAAAACCTTTTCTTTTTTAAAATGTACAGGTTTAAGATTATCCCAATTTTCTTTTTTTAATAAATGTTTTATTGCGTTATCATGATAAGTAAAAACTGTTTTAGAATTAGTTTTAATATGTGTATAAAGATTATCTTCTTTTTTGAATAAAATCAGAGATGATTTAAATTTATTAAAAAGTTCTTCAGAATAATAAACATTAATCTGATCGATATCAATAATAAATATGTTTAAATTGAAAAAATCTGATATGTATAAAATATGAAGTTTTGAATCAGTACCTTCTTTTATTGATTCAAGTAGGTTCTTTTTTGTGAATCCAAACTTCCTATATTTTTTATCTTTATAAATTATTTCATATTGCTCTTTTTCTCTTTCTTTAACTATTTGAATATAATTTTTCCTTTCTTTATTATCTAATTCTAAATATTTAATATCAAGACAAAGAATGACTGATTCAAGTAAATTTCTATTAACTAAATCTAAACTTACATCTAAACCACTAAAATACGATGGCGGTTCAGGAATCTTTTCTGTAATGACATCTTCAATTTGTGGTATGTCATTATTAGTATTTGATATATTTTCAAGATAGAGAGAATTTATATGCTTTAAAACCTTATCTAAAGTTAAAACCATCTATTCACTAATCTATTTTTAATGGTTTAAATATTTTTCATCTTTTTGCAAGAAAAAAAGAATTCTCTAAATATTAATTAAATACGTTTATTAGTTAAAAAAAGATTATTTTATAGTATTATTAGATGCCCAAGAAGAGGTATTCAACATCTAAAAAAGAAAAATTAGTAGAAAGAATTAATCAACTTAAAACAGAAAAAGAGTATATGGAACTTTATAAAATAATACAAAGTAATAATGAAAAGCCAACTAAACAAGTAGGTGATTCAACAGTTATGTTTTTTCATGATTTAGAATACGACACTTATATAGAAATAGAGAAATACTTAGATAAAAGTTTAAAAAAATATGAGAAAAAAAAAGATACAGAATCAGAATATACTGATGAATATAAACCGTATTCACAAGACGAATTCCCTGATGAAAAAGAAATAAGTTCAAAATTAAAATATTCTAATAAAGAGAAAAATTTAATTAAAAGAAAAAGATATGATCAAACTTTAAATGAAGAAAATGGTTCAGATGTTGTATATTGTAATTTCAATATAGATAACTTTTCAGAAAAAAAGGATAACTAAATATAAATAAATTTGAATAGATAATACATTATTTATAATATATATATGGAATCTATAACAAATGAAAAATTAGAGGAATGGAAAAAAATTCAGAATGAAATGGCCAAGAAAATAAACGAAAAAGATAGAATAGAAGTAGATAAGATTAAATACATCCTATCTATTTATCTATTTATTTGTTCGGACGATGAAACTAAAGGAGCAGTATCTTATGTTATAACTGATTATAAAGATGGATTATATGGTAACACTGTAAAATCACACACTATAGAAGTTGAAAACACGATACCTTATATGACGGGATTTTTAGGTTTTAGAGAAGTTATATTTTATAAACAGGCTTATGATCATGCATGCGAAAATTTTTGTAAACCGGATATAATAGTTATTAACTCTTTTGGAAAATTCCATGACAGAATGGCTGGAAGCGCATTGCATTTGGCTTTAGATTTAGACATGCCTGTTATTGGTATTGGTCGTTCAGTGATATGTTTTGATGGTTTAAGTGATAATTTAATTAGAAAGCAATTTAAGAAAGAGTGTAAAGAATCAGGTGATTTTCTATATATTAAAGGCCAAACAGGTACATTATATGGAGCAGCAGTTAAAACATCAAATGAATCAAAAAATCCGTTATATGTTTCTGTAGGAAGTTATATAAGTCTTGACACTTGTGTTGAAATTATAGTTAATATAAGCAAACATCGATTTCCTGAGCCAATGAGAAAAGCAGAAACATTAGCAAAAAACTTAATATATATATTGCGTGAAAATGCAAAAGATCAAGTAGATATTAAAGATGACATTAAGTAATTTTATTTAAACTTCTTAATAAAACTAAAATAAAATAGTTATATCTATTATATAGAGAATGTCTTCTGATTTGAAAGATCTTATGAATACTAACTACACATACCCTTTACCTGAAAGAGATGATTTTCAATCTCAAATATATCAAAAGAGGGAATTTTATTACCATAAAATGTCTTCCAGAGATGAAAAAAAAGATTATGATGATATAAAAGAGTATAGAGATAGTATATGTGCTAGAAAATTTTCACTCCTTGAACATCAGTCTTTTTTATCTAATTTTATAAATCCCGATACACCTTATGGTGGCATACTTGTATTTCATGGTACGGGAACAGGTAAATGTGTTTATCCTGATACTCTTGTGAAAATAGATAATAAAAATATTAAAATTAAAGATTTATGGGAATCACATGACAATTCGCATGAAATTCATGATAACGAAGGAGAGTGGAGAATAGTCGATTTAAAAACAAATTGCTTTGACCAAAACTCAAAAAAAATAATAAATGCTAAAATAACTAAACTTTATAGACAAAAAGTAGATGAATTAATAGTAATCGTATATTTAAAAAGTGGAAAAACAATAAGAATGAGTCAAAAACATTCTATTTATTTAAAAGAATGTAATGAATTCAAAAACTACACTTTTTTTAATCCTGAAAATAAAACTATTTTATATGAGGATGGCTTAGAATTAAAAGAAGATGAAATAGAATTTATTGGTTATGAAAATTATAATGGATATCTTTATGATTTAGAAGTTGACGAGTATCATAACTATTTTGCAAACGGAATAGTTACTCATAATACATGTGCTGCTATTGCAATTGCTGAAAAATTTAAAGATATGGTCCAAAAATATAACACTAAAATTCATGTATTAGTTTCAGGTCCTTTAATTAGAGAATCTTGGAAAGATCAATTATTAAAATGTACAGGAGAAACTTATTTGAAATATACAGATGGATCTGTTTTTATAGATAACAATGAAATGAATAAAATGAAAAAAAATGCAATTAATCAAGCTTTACAATACTATAAATTTATGAGTTATAGATCATTTTATAAGAAAGTTCTCGGTGAAAAAATAGTCGAAAAAAAAACATCTGATGATAATAAAGTAAAAGTTTCTTATAGAAAAACAGAAGAAGGTGATTTTGAAAGAGATATTGCTGTAGATAGAATATATAATCTTAATAATTCTATTATTATTATTGATGAGGCTCATGGTTTAACAGGTAATGCTTATGGCGAAGCTCTTATGAAAATAATTAAAGCTTCAAGTAATTTAAAAGTTGTTTTATTGACAGCAACTCCAATGAAAAATTTAGCACATGATATCATAGAACTTCTTAATTTTATTAGACCTCAATCATCACCAATTGAAAGAGATAAAGTTTTTACTAGTGAAAAAAATCATGAGATGGATTTTAAACCGGGTGGCATGGAATATTTAAAAAATATGGCTAGAGGTTATGTCTCTTACTTAAGAGGTGCTGATCCATTGACTTTCGCAAAGAAAATTGATAAAGGTGAAAAACCAAATGGTCTGCTATTCACTAAAGTCATTAAATGTGAAATGTTGCCATTTCAAAGAAAAACTTATGATGATGCAAGAGATGAAGAAGATGATAGTTTAGACAGAAAATCAGAAGCTGTTGCGAACTTTGCTATACCTGGTTTGAGTGAAGATAAAAAATCAATTGTCGGTCTTTATAGTAGAAATGGTCTTAATGTTGTTAGAAATCAACTCAAAACTTATTATGATACTATTAATAAAAAGATTGCTACTGATCTATTAAAAGGAGAAGATATAGAATCTGAATCTGATCTCTTGTATTTATCTGAAAATGGAAAAACAATAACTGGTTCTATATTAAAACTCAAATATCTTAAATATTTTTCAATTAAATTTTATACAGCTCTCAAAAAATTAAATAGGTTATTTCATGGGAAAAAAGGAGCAAGAACTGCTTTCGTGTATTCTAATTTAGTAAAAGCAGGAATTGAACTATTCACAGAAGTATTAATTCAAAATGGTTATTTAGAATATCAAGAAAATCCTAATAATTATAATATAAGTGCAAACACAATATGTTATTTCTGTGGTAGAACCTTTAAAGACCATCAATCTGATAAAATGAAAATAGGTTTAGAAAGAGCAATTGTAAAAAAAAATAAAAAAAATAATAACGATGATTCATCATCTGATTATGACAGAACTCAAACAATACCGGAACATCAATTCTATCCAGCTACTTTTATTACAGTCACCGGTTCATCATCTGATGATGCAATTGATGTTGTTCCAGAAGATAAAACTAGAACTCTCAGAGAAGTTTTTAATAAAATAGAAAACAAAGAAGGTAAATATATTAAATTAGTATTGGGTTCAAAAGTTATGAATGAAGGTATATCTTTAATGAATGTTTCTGAGGTACATATTTTAGATGTATATTTCAATCTTGGAAAAGTAGATCAAGTTATAGGTAGGGCTATTAGACATTGTTCTCATTATAAACTTATGAATGAAAAAAACCCTTTCCCACAAGTTAAAGTTTATAAGTATGCTGTGACTTTAGGTGGAAAAGAATTGTCAAGTGAAGAAGAACTTTATAGAAAAGCAGAATTAAAATATTTGTTGGTAAAGAAAGTTGAAAGAGGTTTAAAAGAAGTTGCAATAGATTGTCCTCTTAATAGAAACGGTAATATTTTCCCTGAAGAAGTAACTTTACATGCATCATGTTGTCCATTAAATAAAGAAGGTTATTCTGAGACTCCATTAGCAAAAAAATATTCTCAGTGTCTTAATAAGAAAACTGAAGATTTATGTCCTTCCATTTGTGATTTTATGAAATGTGAATTTAAATGTGAAGATTCTGCATTAAATAATAAATTTTATGATCCAAAGAGAAACATTTATAAAAAGATTTCTAAAGAAGATTTAGATACAAGTACTTTTACTAATTCTTTAGCAAGAAACGAAATAGAAAATTCTAAAAAAAAAATAAAAGAGTTGTATAAAATTAAATATGCTTATACTTTAGAAAACATATTAGAATATGTGAAGAATAGTTATAAAGGAGAAAAAAGAGATTTATTTGATGAATTTTTTGTATTTAAAGCACTTGATGAACTTATACCTGTTACAGAGAACGATTTTAATAACTTTAAAGACACTATTTTAGATAAATATAATAGACAAGGTTATTTAATATATAGAGACAAATACTATATATTCCAACCTTTTGACCAAAATGAGGATGTCCCAATGCATTATAGAACAACTGTATCTGGACCATTGGTAAATAGAATAACTTTATTTAATTATCTTAAAAATAAGAAAGACTTTTCTATGATGGATAATAAATCTACAGAAGTCCTTGAAGACGAAATTCTTAAAGATTCTACACCTGTTTACGACTTTGATACAACTATGGATTACTATGATGGACGTGATGAATATAAATATGTTGGTATTATAGATAAAGAAGCTTCAAGGAGAAAAACAAAACATCCGGATGAACTTAATGACGTATTTAAAATTAGAGAAAAGAGAGCTAAAATTCTTGAGAAAAAGAGAGGAACAGGTATACCATCTCTTAAAGGTGCTGTTTGTGCGACATCTAAAAGCAAAGAATATCTTGAAGACATTGCAAAAGATCTTAAAATACCAATTAAGGATGAAGAAACAAGAATTAATTTATGTTCGAGAATAGAACAGGAACTACTCAAAAAAGAAAAATATCAAGTATCGATTAAGGGTAAAGATAAAATAACTTACATCATGGTTCCTGCAAATCATCCTAAATATCAATTCCCTTATAATTTAGAAGATAGAGTTGAATATAAGATCAAACAAATAAAACATAATATAAAATTACCTATAGAAACTAAAACTAAAATGAAGCAACATAAAGATGGTATTCATTATATAATCGAAATTAATGGAAAAGATAAAACTAATCTTGATAATTATTCAGAGTTTTTAGCAAGTATTGGAGCTGTTAAATCAAAAGATAAATGGACAATTATTTTAGAATAAATTATAAAACTATTAATATTAATTTCTTAAATATTATATAAATGTTCTACTTCGAAAACTTTGCAACTGTCGAAGATCAAAATAAAAATGATTTAACTAATAATGCTTCTGACAAGGGTACAACCTTGCCGAATGGAACCGAAATTAATGACGATCCAAAGGTAATTAATGGTCCTGAAAATGGTATGATGAATGATAAAATACAGCTTGGCGATAATTCATCAAATGTCCTTAATAATGTTCATAAATATGTTTTAGCTCAAAACAATTCACAAATGTCTTCAACTGATATTCTTAATAATGTTCATGGACATGTTTCAACTAAAAAAGATGAACTATTCACAAAATGTCCTTCAACTGCTGCTCATGTGCAAATGTCTAAAGTTGAAGCTTCTATGAAAAAAATTCAAAAAATTATGAATGATTCTAAACAATCTCCAATGGATCTTTATGCAAATAATGATGATGTTTTTGTTGAGATTGTTTCAATGCTTGCTTCTATTAATGGTATGCTTGATAATGAAGAATTTATGAAATGTGTAGGAAACTCTTTAAGAGAAGAAAATCCAAATACATGCAGTCAAGTTACACATATGCTTGATGAGAATAATAAAAATCAAATGAAAAATGTTGTAAATAGATTTAGTTTTGTACTTCCAACTGTAATTATGTTTACTCTCAAAATAATTAGAGCCGTTAATAGAAGTTGTCCTGGTATAGACAAAAGTAAAGTTGATAAACTTTATCAAGAAATGGTTCAAAACATAACAAAACTAGGACAATTTATGGATTTAGATAATTTAGATTCACAATATCAAAGAGTTGATAGAGCTACTACTAATTTACTTATGCCAGCGAAAGATACAAAAGAAAGTTTTAACACAGGTTGTGGATGCAGATCTAATTGTAAATGTGGTGGCAGTCTCAGAAAACTTATTTTTATGGTACTTGCTGTATTAGTACTTGTCATTGCAGGATATGCCATTGTAAAAGCCGTTATTTAAAACTTGATAATTTTTGACAATTCGTCATATTATCCTATCAAAAAGTACTTGTTAAGACTTTCCTTGTATACATAATTTATATTATGAAGTACTTGCTTAAGCTTTTCCT
>Ga0207920_1000012_pt1 | contig 38626 bp, 45 predicted proteins | sample DeeseametaMP0204_FD_184218 | JGI IMG/M metagenome (GOLD analysis project Ga0207920, IMG submission 184218) | Marine microbial communities from the Deep Atlantic Ocean - MP0204 (SPAdes) | ecosystem: Environmental > Aquatic > Marine > Oceanic | place: South of Cape Verde, Atlantic Ocean... | reverse complement strand
CTAGTTAGTAAAACTATATTAAACTATATTTATTATTGCTTTTTGCTCTTTTTATATTCATCTTTATTTTATGCTCTTTGTTCATATAGTTTTCTACATACTAGCTTATTTACACGCTATTTACTTATTACCTAAGTAAACTTACGCTTATAGGTCGATTTTTAATGGATTATATATTTTTTCCCCTTTTATTTCCCTTAAGTTTATCACTTTTCTCATTATATTTATTGCTCCATTTAAATCTCCATTTATTGCTTTCCCTGTTTTGGATATAAATAATCCTCTTTTTGTTCTTATCCCATCATATTTTTTTTTAGGTCCTATTTTCTCCAAATTTAATGCATCACATTTTGATGTATATGATTCTTCAGTCTTTATTATATTTATATTTAATATACTCAATCTATTTTTGAGTTCATTTATTATTTTATTAAAAGGTATTTTACAGAATTTTCTATTATTATCTTTTCCTAAATTTATTTTATTTTTCCAACCTTCATTGTATCCAATTATTATATTTTTCTTATTCGCATATAATTCCTTTATTTTGGATACTAATTTATTTATATAACCATATATTACATTTTTTCTTTTTTCATGTAAACTATATAAATCTTCTTTTTTACAGGATCCTATTTTTTTTATATAAAATTCATTTAATGATACCAATTTACCTCCTTTTATTATTTTTTGTGTTCCTGTAGGATTATAAATTGTCATTAAATTTTTTAGACCTAAATCTATTGATATACTATTTTCAACTGTTGGTTTTTCATATACTGGTTTTCTTACTATTTTTTCATAAATAAATAGTATTTTCATTATATCACCAAATGGTTTTATTATACAACATTTTAATCTACCTTCTTTTGGTAATTTTATATATATATATTGTCCATCTACTAATGATTTTTTATTTACATATCCTTCTTCTACTTTTATTAATCCTTTCTCCTTTTTATTTATTATATTCTTTGAGTAATAATATTTTTTATTTTTATATTTATTGATATTTTTATAGTTTGATAAATTTTTTCCGATATAATCACCTACATTCAACCTAATACAATTATTAATAATTTTAAAGGAACTTGGAAAATAATATAAATTATTAAGATCATCTTTATTTTTAAATTTTGGTTTATTTGCTTTTATGCCTTTTTTAATTGAAGCATAATAAGAATCAATTGATTCAAAATATTTATCAATAATATTTAATGTTATATCAGCAGGTAATATATTTTTTTCAATATTACCTAAATGATTATCATAAACAGCCATTTTAAATAAATATTGTTGACTATATAACTCTTTTTGATTGTATTCTTTTAATAATTCATTAATTTTTGTTTTAATTTGATCATAATTATTGTCCTCATTGTGTAATGATTTATTATTTTTAACATCATCTAAAATATCTTTATATTTGATATCTAATTCATCTAATTTTTGATGATTTTGAATTTGTCTTTTAATAATAAAAAATCTTTTGTAATAAAAAGAAATAAGGATTTTTTCAATAATATGTTCAAATACAATATACTTATTATTATCATTGTATTCTACTTTGTTTTTTAATTTTGTCAATAAAGTAGATTTTATTTTATTGTAATTAGTTGTATTAATATTAACATATTTTTTATTATTTTTAATAAAGTTGTAAATAAATGAATTATTTGTTTTAACAAGTTGTTTATTATTAGTGTAAATATCATAATATTTTTTAAAATATAATTGAAAAATTTGTTTTTGATCAACTTTATTATTATTCTTTTTATAATATTCAAACATGTCAGAATATATATTATTTTTGTATAATGAGAAAATATTATATGAATAAACACAACAGTTAAAAACAGATTTAGAATTAGAGCATAATTCTTTAAAAATTTTTAAATGTTTTTTATCAATATACTTTGTATAGTATATTTTTTTTTCATAAATATATAAAATAAATTAATGTTTAAATCTTATTTAATAATAAAATTTTCAATGTCTTTCTTATAAATATTAATTTTTACTTTTTCTTCTTTTAGAATACATAGTAGTCGAAAAAATATGCATAAGAGAAATAAGTTCTTCAAAAATTTCATAATCATTTGATTTAGAATTATCTTGATTGATAGATATAATTTGAGTACTATATTTAGCAAATAATTGTTTTAGAGTTCTAAATGATAATCTAGTTAATCTATCTTTATTACTAATATAAATAGTATTAATTTTGTAATTTATAACTTTATCAAGAAGTATAGAGAATTGTTTTCTATCTAAATTAAGACCGGAAGATATTTCAGAAAAAGTGGCAAAAATATAAATATTGTTATCTTTACAATATTTATGAATATAATCAACTTGTTTTTTAAGATCATTTTTTTGTTTATAAGTAGAAACTCTTGTATATATAACGTTAATGCGATTATCTTTATTAAGTAATTTAAAAACAGAATTGTTGTCATAATCATAATAACCATTGTGTAATTTAGTAACTTTAAGTTTTTTATCACGTGTATAAAGTGGTTCTGGAAATAGATAAAGTATTCATAACATCTTTAGCTTTCATATAAAATAATATATAATATAATGATAATTATTTAATACAGTTTAATATAGTTTAATATAGTTTTTTACCCCTGATGAAGCAAATAAAATCAAACTGTGACATTGAGAACTATAACCATGTTCAATGCTTCTAGATAACATTTGTTTGACAGCCTTGATAGTGGTGCCGACATTAGCAGTAGTAAAATTAGAAAGAGTTGTTGTATTTACCCATTGCTTGAGTAAAATAATATTTTCATATGTTGCTTGAATAAGACTATTAGTAAACATAACAGGAAAAGAACTATATCTAACAATGTTCACGTAATCATAACTAGAAAGAGTATCAAGGATAGTGTTAACAAACAATATTTCAGCGTTAAGACGATCAGTAGAATTAACTCCTGAAGTGGTGTCAATTAGTAGGACTAAGTTCTTTTGACCTGTAGTTGCTGAAACAAACCAAGGTCGAAACTCTGGAGAGTAACTACCTGGACATTCATTTACATGAGACCAATTAAAATTTGGAAAGATTCCATAAATGTTGCTTGTTGCTACATATTGCCAAGCCAATTCATTTGGATAAGAAGCAAGATTAAAATTCCATGCAGACTCCATACCATTAATCCGATAAATATCATCCGAAGTATTTTGAGCAATAGATTTGAATTGTTTAAAAATAATATTGGAGCGATTGATAGGAACATTATTGAAATCAATGTCAGGAGTTAAGTGAGAATTGTACTTGCCAAAACCAACATTATTTTTACATGCACGATAAAAATTAGACGTCATAATAGGTGATTTATAAAGATTAGTAAGAGTCATATTGGACTTCTCCAGAATAGAAGTTGTATTATTAATCAAATGCCGAATATAATCATCATTGTTAATATTAGTTATCGGAACACTGCTAACTTCTAATTTTAACAGAAAAAAGAGCAAAAAAAAGAGTTTCATTTTGAAAGAAAGTGAAAAAAATGCAATAATCGAATGTGAAATAATAGTGAGGTGAGAGAAACTCAAAAGCATTAATGATTAATCTGTGAATAAATTCAATTTTTATATAAATCTTGATTATTTAATGAATAAATAAAATTTAATAATGACTGTTGAAGATGAATTTAATAGATTCATAAAAATGAAACAATTATTAAAAGATTATAAACCTCCTTTCAAATTATCTCCAAGTGGTCCAGTTGATTTTATATGGCATCAAAAGATAGTAGATACTTATTCTTATTTAAAAATGTGTGAAAAATATGGTCACTTTTTCCATCATACAAAAAAATCTAAAAATCAGAATAAACTAGAAAGATATTTATTCACTTTAGATTTTTATAAGCAGACTTTTAAAGAAGATCCACCCAAAGAGTTTTGGCCTTCTCCTAAAGAAGAATTAAGAGAATGTCTTTACTGTTTAAAACCATCTAATCCATTTGAATTAGAAAATCAACAATGCGATCATTTCTTTTGTAAATCATGCATTTTAAATTTTGTTGAATCCAATAAAAACTGCCCTTTATGTTCTTGCAGTTTATTAAAACCTTTCATTGTTAATTGCATATTTGATTCTAAAGTTTATGGCAAAGATGAATTCAAACTAGAATTTTATAAATCTCCAACTTATGAAGATTTTTCAAATGAACTAAATGAAAAGTATGATCTTAATAGACTAATAATAATATATAATATGCATAAATTGGATCCGTCTAATTTTATACTTGATAACAATGCAACTTTAAGATTTTTTGATAATAAATCTTGATTTATTAATTCATTTTAAACAAAAATATAAATATAAATATATGGAAAATGAGTATTCTTACTTGATAGGATTTTTAATTTTAAAAGTGAAATATCCAGATGAAAAATTTAGACCTTCTAAGTTTATTGATGAATTGTGGAAAGATAAATTAATAGAAACAAAAGAATATATTAAAATATGTAAAGCAATATGTAAAAAATTAAATACACACTATAAATTCATTCATAGAGAACCATTAAGTTTTGAAAAAGAGGACGAATATTTATATACTAAAACTAAAGAAGCATTTAGTAAAGAATTTAATTATAATAGATTTGAACTCTTGAATTATTTTCCTTCTCATTATGATGAATTTAATTGTCATAATAATATAGAACCTGAATTTGGTTATACTAAAGTATATTATTATGATTTAATAGGAAAAACACATATTTTTAAATTTAAAAATAATAAATTAAATTTAAAAGAACTTAAATTATTAATTCAAGAAAAAATAAATGTACCCCATTATAATTTCAATGTTAAAAAACATTCGGGATATGGAAATTGTTATGATATAGATAATTTTGACAATAAATTAGTATATATAAAATATATACTTAGAGGTTGTTAATTAATTTATTAATTCCTTGAGAGTTGTTCTATCAACTGCTTCGTATTTATCTCTTCCACCTATAACTATTTGAGGTTCATTTTCTTTATTTTCATCATGTTTATTGGATAAATAAGAAAACACTGCATCATTCCCTGTTTTTTTACATACAGCTTTCATAAAAACAATATCATCTGCTAAAGCAAAAAGCTTACTCATAACTTCCCAAGGTGTCCTATTAAAAGTGCCATTTAATCCAGAAACTTCTATTATTTTACCTTCAAATGCCCATCTATCACAAACATAATCTGCATCTTCAAAAAACTGAATCTCATCAATACATATCACATCATAATTTTTTATTTCGTCATTTAACTCTTTTAATTTAGATAAAACAATACATTTTACTTTTTTATTATCATGAGTAACAACACTATTTTCACTGAATCTATTGTCTTTTTTTGGTTTTACTAATAAACATTTTTTTCCTCCTATTTGATGTCTGGTATACCTTCTTAATAGTTCTGAAGATTTGCCACTAAACATACATCCTGTTATAACTCTTAAACTACCAACTTGCATTTAGTAAATAATATTTATCTTTTATCTTTATCTCATTTTTATATTTTAATAATATAATTTAAGGTTAAATATGGTGGTAAAATACTGAAAGCGTTACCATTACCAGTATTACTTAATGAAACATCTGTATTGAAATCTATGGTATTAACATTGTCGATCTCATTTGCTGTAGAATCCAGACTTCCAGAAGTGTTTGCTCCTGTGACTTGAACTAATTTACCATTGTTTGAAGATGTTATTGTATGTGTGTGACTAGGCATTTGACTTTCAGTTAAGGTATGAGTAGAGGAACCACCTGTTAAAGCAAGATTTCCATTCGCACCCATTGGAAATTTTCCAACTAAATTTGGTATTGTAAAAGTGGTTAATCCATCACCAGGACCATAAGTTTCACCAATAACTGTAAATAGATTAGAATACGTAATTCTACTTATATTTGTACCATTACATAATAACCATCCCATTGGTGCAGATGAGCCTGCATATTGAAGTATACAACCTGTTGGACAATAATTGGTAAACCCAATTTTACTGAGTTGAATAGTGTTATCAGCTATTTTATCATTTGTAATTGATTCATTTGCAATCTTATTTTCAGTCACTGCTTCATCTTCTATTTTATTATTAGTCACTGCTTCATCTTCTATTTTATCAGTAGTTATTGCTTCATTTTCTATTTTATCAGTAGTTACTGCTTCATTTGCAATTTTATCTTCGATTATAGCATTATCATCTATTTTATCGGTAGTTACAGCATTATTTCTTATTTTAGGAGTTGTCACAGAGTTATCAATAATATTGTGCATTCGAGACTCAATTGAACTTATATTTTTTAATAATATTGATTCTAAATCAGCCATATATATAATGAATTATATAAAATTTGAAATTTAAAATTTAAAAATTTCATTAATGATGGATAAATACAATAATTATTTAACAATAGTTGAATCAATAAGATCTAACTTTGGTGATGAGTTTACAGAAAAAGATTTAGAAGAAGTTTATTCAATTTATAGAAAAAAATTAAGACAAGAAGAAAATAGTGAAAGTGAAGATAATAAAAATAGTTATTTCAAAAAAGTAGATTTGAATATAACAATTAGTGAAAATATAGTTTTTAAAAGTTACGAACAAAATTTATCTGAAATATACGATGAACATTTCGCAGATGGCAATTCTCTTACAGATCATGTTACAACAAGTGTTAAAACAGAATGGATTATTAATGGAAAAAAAATAATATGTTATTTGACAGCTTATTATGAAGTTTTATGTGCTGGTCATAGTGGTGGTATTGAAGACATTGAAGAATGTGATTTTGACATTGAATATTCCGAGAAAATAAATTATGGTAAAAAAACAGCTACATGTGAAGAATATATAAAAGAAATATCTGAAATATTGTCTTGGAAAAATAATGATAATTGCTTCAATAATTTAATACATGCTTTTATTGATCAACTGAAAGAAGATAGTGAGTAAATATAAAATATTGAAAATTTACTTTATATTCTTAATGTGATCAGCCATGAGTTCTCAACTAGGAACTTATTGTAGATATCTATTTGCAGGTTGTATTAGTCTTGGATGTGGTGTATCAATTATACAATATTGTGAAAAACAAAGTATAATTTATGCATCGAAAAAACATGGGAGTAATGATACTTATGACACTTATGATGACTTTACCAAAAATGTAGTAAATAAATTGAGATCTAAATATCCAAGTCTGAAGACAATTCCATGTCCAAAACTTGATACTATTAATGTGTCTGATCCTGAATGGAATACGGAAAAAGGTGGATTTTATTCTCCATATTCAAATCAAATAAAATATAAAAAAATTGGAGGTTCGAATCTAACTAAACATATTATTATTCATGAGTTTGCTCATTGGGCAGATCAAAATATGAGTTTTTTTGATTATAATAATAAACTGGACTATTTGAATCTTTCAAAACATGGTCCTAATTGGGAAAAAGTTATGAAATATATGGGATTAAAACCAATGCCTGTATTAACTTCTTGGTTTAGTTTTGATATATTAAATGTTAATGAAATGAATACAGCAGAACCTTCACCTGATTTGGATCTGTCAGGTATCAATATATCAAATGTTAATGAAATGAATACAGCAGAATCTTCACCTGATTTGGATCTATCAGATATTAATATATCAAATGTTATTAAAATGAATACATAAGAATCTTTATTTAATTTATGATATAAAAATTCATTAAACGTACAAGAAAGTAACTTTGAATAATTTAATTTTAAATAAACAAATTAATTCAAATTAAGGATTCTACGATATACATCTTTTTCGACTAATAATATTTTTTGTGATTCAGTAAGTTCTTTAACTTTTTGTAATTGTTCATTTGATTTATTTTCTAAAATTTCCAATTCTTCCAATACTTTTTTGTCTTGTTCAATATGTTCTTGAATTTCTAAATATTTAAGTTTAGTATCTAGTTGATTAATTACGACAATATTAGAATAAGATGATTCCATTTCTTGATCCTTACCATATTGTGAATATATGTTATATTTCCATGATGGTGATTGTTTAATTTTTTCTATTTTATTAGTAATATTTATGTACAAGTGACGTAACTCTTTATTGTAGTTTTTTAAATCTGGAATAATAATATCTACTTCATTACATATCTTAATAAGATCGATAAGGTTGTTTTCTCTTGTGGCTATTTCTACTTTTGTGTACATGTCAATCTTATTTTCTCCTGCTTTATCGGGATGAAGTTTTATCATGAGTTTATTATAAAGATATTTAATAAGTTTATTTTTGTTTTTAATGTCAGAATCAAGTTGCTCATTAGATTCTGAATCTTTTTCTGTAATATTATTTTTTATAGCACGAGAATTTAAATAAGAAATAACATTAAAATTAATCTTAGCATAATTTTTGTTTATCCTTTCAACAACTTTTTTATTAAAATCTTCTATATATATTTTATCATAAGTTTCAAGAGCTTCTTTGCATATTTCTAATTTTAACACTTCTTGCTCAATGACGGTTAAAATTGTTTTTTCCATCATGAGAATTTAAATATTTAAATGAATATAATAATTCAATTTTTACTTTCTTATTTGAATAAAAATTTTGTTATTAAAAATTGAATTTAGCAATTAAGACATATGTATAAATTCATCATAACTTCATATTCGCAATTTGTAAAAAATTATCTTAATATTCATTTAGATTCAACTTGTAAAGAAAAAGTGGTTGTCATATGGGGAACTCCTCATGAGTATTATGAAAAACTAGATAAAAATAATAAGTTTAGTTTCAAACAAATATTTACTAAATATGAATTACCATTAGATATATACGATGCAATAAGTCCATGGTACATTGAATTTAATGAACTAAAGAATAAATATCCAAAAAAAGATATAGTAGTGTTTTTATGCATAGAAGAAAATGGTAATTCTTATAAACAATACAATATTCGAAATATATATCATCTCAGACGTTTGCAAATCTATAATTCCGAAAAAAAGTTTGGGTTTCAAGTTTGTGTGTTTGATAAAGATTGCAATCCTCTAGATTATTTTAATGAAGAATTAAATGATAATGATTTTCGTGTTGATTTTTTAATGACAATCATAGATCTTTAATTTAGTAAATTTATTTAGTTTTTGATAATCATATATATTATTATTTTACTATTAAAGAACTTAAAGATATTAAATTATAGTTTAAAAATAACATTTACAGAGAATTATTATGAATTATAAAGAATATTTTGATAAAATAAAGGAGTTCCATGAAAATTATCCTTTAATTGAAATAACAAACAAAAAATTCAGCATAGATTATTTTGCAGATCAAAACGATAATTTTTTTTTCAGCAACTAGCAATAACTATATTACAACAATATATGAAGATATAGAAATTTATGGGGGAATTAGTAATTATGAGTTTACTATTGAAGATAATAAAAACTATTTATTTTTTAGAATTCCAGGTGATCGTGATCTATATTATATTTTTTGCAAAAAATGCAATAAATTAATATGTGTGTGGTCAGATGACAGGGATTGGTCAAGAGAATATTTATATTATTTTGATGAAGGTCATGAATGTATATCAATTAATAAATAAATAAAGCAAATAAATATTTAAAGATTTTTATAAAATTCACCTACTCTGTTATACTCTTCAAAGATAGCATGAAAAAAAGCAACGTCAATATTCATGTTGTTATTAACAAAAAAATAAACCCAATCCCTAATAGTTAGGGGTTGTTTTTTGCATATAACATTAGAACAACACTTATGTGCACCACCTCCACCTCTTGAAGGATGTGCATAACCTTGATATTCCTTATTAATTAGTTTAAAATTTTCTTTAATTGCATTATTTATATCACCTCCAACTACACAATTATCAGTAACTATCATATTTGCAATTAGAGGATCATCTTTAGCAGAAACGGGTATTTTAGTTTTGAAAATTTTATTTAGTTTGTCATAAGAAACATTGTCAAGTCCTTCTTCTGCAAAAACAAGTAGATCTTGATTATTGGAATGAGAGAAATTTAACACACAATCTAAATGATAAAACTGTTCTTTGAATTCTTGTTTAGGTGTAACTAAAGTAGAGGAAATTTCAGGAAGTTCAAGTTTATTCAAAATAGAATTCATCTCATGAAGTACCTGCAATTTTGATCTTGCAGAATCATAAACTATTGCATTTTGTTTATTATTCTTAACTTTGCCAAAATATTTTACATTGGCTTCACCTTCAAAATCATTGTTTAAAATAATAGGATATATACCATTCCATAAACATGTTGCGACTACTCTTGCTCTCTCAATATTTCTTTGAGACACTTCTGAAGGGTATCTTGAGATGAAAGCATAAGTATTATCTTCTTTTTTAAATTTAGGAAGGATAAGATAATCATTCGCATTATAGATACTGTCGGCAAAATTACTAAAAATACCAAACATTGCACTTTTTAATACTTTTTTCATTTTGCAATTTGTATTATAAGTTTCCTCTATAAATTCTATAATTCTAGTTCTGTTTTCAGGAGTATTATTAAACATTAAATTATTATTATCTTTTATAGTCATTCCTTCTTGTTCGACTTGTTCACAAAATTTATATTTTTCCCGAAACTGTAAATCAGGACACGAAGCAATTGCTGAAAATAAAGACGAACCTATTGAAGTTGGAACATATTCCACTTGTTTGCCATTCTGTTCAAGAAACTCTTTAGTCTTTTTTACTTTACTTAAAACATCATTTGTAGAGTAGCTATTAACTCCAGATCTTAATTGGTTTCTTTGAACACCATTACCCCAAACAGGCTCATAATAATAACAATCTTCATCAGGGGGTGGTTTAGGTAAACTAATTGCAAATCCTGGTCCATATCCAGGATGATAGTTTCTTGTTTGCACAAGTTGTTTTGCAAATGTATGGGCAAAACGGCTCATAGTGATGAATAATTATAGTATTATAATAGTATTTTTCAATTATTTGGTTAAATATTTAAATTGTGTTAATATTATAAAAAGTTAATTGGGTTGACATATATGTGCTTTATATACACAATCTCTTGAGAGCTGAAACTCCTAAAAATGTCTTGAAAATTTAAAAAATTATGCCTTGTGAAGTAAATTCAAATATAATAATTATTACAAATCTAATTAGTAAAAATAAATCTTTAAAGGAAAAATATAACTGAAATAGCAATAGAATATCTAAATAGTAACAAAATAGAGTATTCCATTAGTTATTTTTTTACAATTTTACTTTTTTTCAAAAAAGGTATTGAGAAAAAGGATTTGGGTTTATTTACTAAATAAAATTTACCAACCAGAGTAAGGATCTTTCATATAGACTTGAATTTGATTTCTTATCTCGTTTCTTGGTTGTGTAAAAAAATTATTAACAGACACTCTGCCAAACCATCTCCAACCTCTTTTAGTGGCTGGTGTAGCTTGATGGAGATAATCATGGTTAAAATACACTAACTCGTCTCGTTCATTGTCTAAAGTCATAATTTTTAAATCACTTCTAACTTTAATATTTTGTTCTATTTTTTTATGCCATACTTTATATAAATTCTCTGTTACTAAAGGTAAATTAAATTCACCAAGTACAAACTGAGTAGGTGCAACATGACCATTGACTAAAGCCATCCACAAAATCTGTGTGGTTTTGTGGATCTTTATAGTTAGGTTGACCATTATTTACAGTTCTTGGCACATTATCGTGATGCCAACCAGGAATAGCTAGGAACATACCAGGCATCGCCATGTACATCTTGAATCTAATAAAAAATTATTCCTCTTGGAATTTTCAACAAAATCTTCTGGGAGTTTAGATAAAAATTCTTTAGTGATGGGTCCACCTTTTTTTAAAGCATAATCGTAAGTGGCTCTAAAAAACATAGGTTCTGTTTTGATAACCTCATCCGTGAATTTAGACATAAATTTTCCTAATCTTTCAGTCGATGATATAAATCTGTACATAGTTTTTATTTTTTATAAATCATAAGAATATCAAACTTTTGCAAAAAAATAATAATATTAACACTTCACTTGATATAAATATTTACTCTAAGCTGAAAAAAAATTAAAAGATTTTTCATATTAATAAGACTTTAATAATATTCTATTTATTATGTATTTTTAGTCTAATTCAATTAATTTAGTACATTTATTAGGTTACTATTGTTAAGAATTTTATATTATAAAATTATATATGAAAATAAAGAAAATAATTATATTAAAGAAAAAAATTATATTAAAGAAAGAAAAAACTAATAAGAATACAAATCCATTAATTATATGTGCATGTCATACAGACTCAAAATTAAAATTAAAATCTCTTATATATTCTCTTAAATATTACAAAGAACTATCACAAAATATTATTTTAATAAATAGTTTAGAATTTAATGGACTTATAGAAAAAGAATTAGAAAATGTAAAAATAAAAATGAATATTATAATAAGATATACAAACAATACTCACTTATTATGTCATCAAAAATGGTATGAAATTTTGACAGAATATATTGATATATATAAGTCATTTATCCTTACGAATGACAGTATAATTGTAATTAATTCTCTTCATAAATTTAAAAATGAATATTATAATTCAAATAAGGAGCTTGTGGGATTACTAGATTCGTGGCAAGTTAAATATCATTATCCAGATTTTTTAAGGTATTACAACAAAGAAGGAATTATAAAATGGATTAATTTTTATTTAAAAAATCGAGATAATTGTAATGGATATAATGATCTTGTTCATAAGATAGAAATAGAATCAACAAATATAACTAAAAATCGTTCAGCTGCATATAATATGGATACTAATTATAAAAAAAATATACATTTTGATGATGAAATGACTAGTTATTATTTAAATCATTTAAAATATCCAATAATTAAAATAAAAAAAATTCAATCAATAATATATACAATTGATCCCAAAATTTATAAATTAAATGACGAAGAAATCATTAAGCGTATTTTGCCAAAAGATTTCAAATCACATGTATACAAAGAATTACATTCTGATTTAAGCTCATTATCAGATAGTTCTCTAGAAAGACATTTTGTATTCCATGGAGTAAAAGAAGGTCGAAAATATAAATTTGATCAACAAACCTCAATTCCTCATTATATTAAAAAATTTATAAAAGATATTATTTAATGCACATTGTAAAAATATTTATCTTTTAATTTTATTAAAAAACACTTGGGTCCCATTCAGGCCAAATATTATCCATATCATCTTTAGTGATTCTTCTATAAGGGCGTATTTTATATAGTTTTTTCATTTGTTCCAAATCAGGATCACTTGGTCTTTTTATAAAAGCAGCCTTAGTTCTGTAACCAATAACATCCCCACCGAATTTAGATTTTGATGGTTTTGTAACTACAGGGGATAAATAATAATATGCTAAACTTTTTCTGAATACATTTTCCGGACATTTTATTAATTCTGGCAATCCATGCCAAGATATTTCATTAGTTTGGAAAATTACAGCCCTATTAAATTTTATATCTATTTTTGTAATACATTCTTTCATTTCTTTATCCCAAAATTCAGTAGCACCATTCCATGATTTATCCCAGTCTTTTGATAAATAAAGAATAATATTTAATTGTCTAGTTTTATTTAATATAGGATGTTTCTCATAATCTAAATGCATTCCAAGTCTTCCATTTCTGGAATGAGCATGCAAACCTGCTCCATGTAAACATGGATCGTATTCTAATTCTTTGATGTTGGTTAAATCTGAAAAAACTTTTGTTATTTGATGAGTTGATAAAGCATAAAATATATTTTTAATGCTGCTATTCAATTTATTTATATCATCATTTGCAAATTTAACTTCAATTGGATTATAATAAGAATGCCAATTTTCATCTATTTCTGGAAAGTTTTGAAAAACTTTTTCAGATACAGATTTATCCAAAAAATTATCAATTACAACATATTTAAATGGCAATGCTTTATTAAATTCATTTTTAATATTTTTTAATTTTTCTTCATTGTTAATCCATTCTCCAAAATAGTCTTTGCAATTATTATTTTGAAAATTAGACAAAGTATCTATATTAATTTTAATATCTTTGTCTTCTATTAATAGATTTTTAATACCATCCATAAAATTAATACTATTATTCCAATTTAAATCTTTAAGTTTTTTATTACTAATATAATACCTTTTATCATTAAAAGGTCTATCTTCTTTAAATTCTAAATATTTTTCATAATTATTATCTCCTTTAATTAATTTTACTAAAATTTTAGCTACTTCAATTACGGAATACTCCATATTTTCATCACATCCTATATTATAAATTTCTCCTATTTTGCCATTTTCTAATATACATTCAAAAGCTTTTGAAGTATCATTGACATGTAAAAAAGCTCTAACAGATGATCCATCACCTTCAATTGTTAATTTTTTATTATCTTTTAATAATTTTATAAATTTTGGGATAAGTTTTTCTGGATATTGATTTGGGCCATATACATTGTTTCCTCTTGTGATTATAATAGGAAGTTTAAAAGAATGATGATAAGACTGGGCAATCAATTCTGCTCCTGCTTTTGTTGCAGCATAAGGATTAGTAGGACATAATATAGAATTTTCTGTTTTATGTTTTTCATTAACGTCTAACATTGATTCACCATAAACTTCATCTGTTGAAACATGTATAAATTTTTCTATTTTTCCATACTTTCTACAACACTCAAGCAAGGTGTGTGTTCCTAATATATTATCATTAGTAAATTGTAAAGAATTTTCAAAAGAATTTGTGACATGAGATTGAGCTGCGAAATGAATAACTACATTTATATTATATTCTTTTAATAAATTACTTAAAAGAGTTGAATCACATAAATTACCATTAATAAAATTATAGTTTTCTGAATCTCTAATTTCTTTATTTATATTGTTTTTATTTGCGCAATAATAAAGTGCATCTAAATTAATAATATTATATTTTTTTTTTTTATGAATATAATTTATAAAATTTGATCCAATAAATCCACATCCACCTGTTACTAAAAGATTAATCATCTATATTAATAATACAAAAATTATTCAAAATATATTTTTTTTTTGATAATTGTTTGTACTATTAATATTAAAGTAAGTTTAATTTATAGATATTTTATTTGAGTAACATTAATATGTGAATCAATTATTTATAATTAAGTTTCATATTTTTTAATATTTCTTCAATAGAATCTTTAATATTTTTAACTTCAGGATATTCTTTCTCTAATTTTTCAGTAGATAAATAATTATTGGATCTTCCCGCACTTAAGATTTCCATTTGTTCATTATATGTAAAATTATTCCATTTAAAATCATTATCAATATACTCTTTATACATTTCTAATATTTTATTGTGAGATATTAATCCTGGATTTACCAAATTTATGGTTCCTGTTTTGTTTTTTTTAGCCATATCAATCATCACAGGTAAAAGTTCGGGTAAAACTGTCATTGAATTTGGTACTGAACATATTTTTTCGTACTTAGTTATTTTCGTTATAAAATTTTTTGTATTATTATCTCCAGTTATAGGCATTCTTATTCTCACATTTAACACATTTTCAAACTGCTTAGATATTCTATCGGTAAATCCTTTAACAACTGAATAACTTGAATCAAAAAAATTAGGCTTATCATCCTCTTTAAAACCATTAATTTCTTTTCCATAAGGGTGATCCTTATCGTAAGTAAAAATACAACCGGTTCCTAAATAAGTTGTATGGATATTATATTTTTGACTTAAAATGAAAACATTTAATGGAGAAAACATATTATCTCTTACATTTTCGTATATTTTACCTTTTTGTTCCAAATAATCTATAGTATTATAATTTTTCTTTCCTATGTTTCCGGATGTTCTTCCAGTAAACATCATTATATGTGTAGGTTTAATTTCTTTTATTTCATTTTCTAAATCTTTAAAATTATCTAAACGCGATTTCCCTTTAAAAAAGTCTAATTTTTGTTTTTCTAAAATTTCTACAACTTGAGAACCAATCCATCCTTTTGATCCATAAATTAAAAATTTCATTAGTTATATATAATTAAATAATATATTAAATTTATTTATATGAAGCCAATTTTAAAAAAAAAGAATAAAATTATTAAAATAAAACCAAAAATAATTAACTTAAAATTAACAGAAGGGGATCTATCCGATGAATATAATTTTATTATTACTAGACATGTTAGTTCCGAATTAACAAATAATTATTGGATTGAATGTTGTAAATGTATTCGAAAATTCTATACTAATCCAATAATAATAATAGATGATAATAGCAATGAGGAATATCTCACTAAAGATAAAGAAAAAAAGATAGATAATTTAACTGTGATTAATTCTGAATTTATTGGAAGAGGTGAATATTTACCTTTTTACTATATGATAAAGTTAAAATTTTGCAAAAAAGCTATTATTATGCACGATTCATGTTTTATTCAGTCTAAATTGCCAAAATTATTAGAACCTGTAAATATATTTTGGAATTCAACTCATAGATGGGATAATACTGAATCTATTTTAGAAAAATTAAAAAGTAATGGAAATAATAATTTATTCGACTTTTTCAAAAAAGATAAATGGGAATTAAGTTTTGGAGCAATTTTATCAATAAGTTTAGATTATTTATTAAAACTAGATGAAAATTATAAAATCACACACTTAAAAAATAAAATATTAAATAGAGAAGATAGAATTGATTTTGAAAGACTAATTGGATTATTTATATGTCATTATAATAAAACCAATAATATAAAAACAAAAATTCTTTTTTGTAAAATTCATAACTATTGTAATTATGGATTAACATGGGATTCTTATTTGAATAAAAAACACAAAAATTCTATTTTTAAGGTCTGGACAGGTAGATAATTAGTTATTGAATGAGCCTTCTAGAGCATCATAAAAATAGTTTAATTCATGATTTAATGTTTTGATTAAGTTATTTTTAGGTGGTTCTTTATTAAATAGATTTATTACAATGGAATCAATATTATTAGCAGATTTAATTAATGTAAACCCAGGACCTATAAGATCTTTTTCTGTAAAATCACATTTATATTCAATTACATTTAGACCAGATGCTACCATTTCTAAACCTATTCTAGAAGGATTTGAATTGCTAAATATGATTCCAACTTTAAATTTATTATATAAATTATTTAATTCATATGGAGTCATAGTTCCAAATTCTTTTAAATAATTGGATTTCTTTTTTGTACTATATGGATAAGTTATTACATTTATATTTTTAGCTATTAATATATCAATAATTTTATCAACTAATTTTATTAATCTATTTTTTTTAAATGGATAGTAAGCAATTAATACACAATTTTCTCTTATTTCATTTTTATTAAAATAAATGTTTGAATCATAACTTAAACAAGATTGATAAATTTTTTTAAGTTTATAATTTTTAGAGAAATAGTCTGTTAAATATTTACTTAAACAATAATAATTAAAATTAGGATGATATGTATTTAATACATGTTTCTTCAATTTTGGGTCATCATAAAATAATTCTTCTCTATCTTGTATAACATATAAAACATTTTTAATTTTATTTTCATTAATTTTTATAAAATCAATAACTGATTGATTAGCCCCAACTATAGCAAGTTTATATTGATATTTTTTTTGAATTTTTAATCCCAGAAATATATTATTTTTATCAACATCAAATTCATCATATTTTTTCATGTCTTCTATAATTTTCTCAATTGATAATTTTATTATTCCATTTTTTTCATAAGGCGGTGCTTGTAAATTAGTTCCAATATAAATATCAACATGTTTATTTAATTTTTTATTTATAACATTTATATATTTAAGCAATGTTCTATAACCGCCACCAAAACCATCAGGTGCCAATAAACTTATACAAATTGGAGTATCTGATAAGTTATTTAAAACACATTGTTTAACTATTATGGATTTATTTGGGGGAAAATTATATGTATCAACTATTCTACCTCCAAATAAGTCGCATAATAATCCATATAAATATTCAAAAGAATGTGTCCTTCTTGGAATATTATTTATAACGTATCCTTGTTCCATTAGAGAAATCTCTTTTTTTAGATTTATTTTTTTTAAAATCTTTATAAAGTAGCTATTTGCGTAAAATATAGTACCTGCTATAAAATTATGCGTTTTTAACCTAATTTTTTTTAAAAAATTAGGATTATTTATTCTTCCCTCATTGATTCCATATAATTTAAAGTGATTCTCCTGGTCTTTCACACTTTCAAGATCATTGTAATAACTTTTATAAAAATTTTTATTAATATCAAAAAAAGATTTATCCAAATTATATTCTTCATCAATATAATCAGATATATCTTGTCCAAAATATTTTTTGACAATTTCTCTAATTATTTCATAATTCACTTGTTGATTATTTTCATAAATATACTTTTGACTCCCTATAATTAAAGGAGTTAAATTATCGTATTTTACTATTTTTTTTGTTTTATACAAATCATATAATGGGTCTATAAGACCTTTTCTCCATAATGGACATGACTTGGTATGGAGAAATAAAAAAAGGTTGGAATCATTAAATTCAAAATTATTGACCAAACTTAATATCCCTCCAATATCAGCTCCTCTATTTTCAACTATTAAAATTTTAGATTTTGGTAACTTTCTTTTAATAAATTCTTTATTTTCTTCAATTGTTGATATGAAAATTTTGTTATCACTATTATTAAAAAATTTAGGATATTGATGAAGTATATCATTAAAAACTTTGATATTATATACATGAAATAAAATATTGAGACCAGGAAATTTATTTAATTTAATGAGATTTGTTTTATTCTTTTTTAATTTAATGAGATTTGTTTTATTCTTTTTTAATTTAACAAGATTTGTTTTTTTTTTATTTAATTTGACAAGATTTGTTTTTTTTTTATTTAATTTAACAAGATTTGTTTTTTTTTTTATATTCGAATTCATATATATATATATATATATATATATTATGTTCTTAATAATTCCATACAGAGACAGAAAAGAAGATCTTGACAAAATGTTGGATACAATTAAAAAATTAAAAAAAGAATGGAATAAAGATATTAAAATTTTGCTATGTGAACAAATAAACAATGAAAAATTTAATAAAGGAAAATTAATTAATTGTGGAATACATTATCTGCGAAGTATTAATTTCAATTCAACTATTATTATTCATGATGTAGATATTTATCCAAAACTAAACGCACAACACTTATATGAAAATTCAAATTCTATGTGTCATTTATATGGACTTAATCATTGTTTTGGAGGAGTAATGCTGTCTAATATTAAAAATTTTATAGATGTTAATGGTTATTCTAATAAATATATAGGTTGGGGGAGAGAGGATACTGATTTTAAAGCAAGATGTGAACATTTTAATTTACATATCGATAATTCAAGATTCCAAGAAAGATACAACAGTTCTTTTTTTGAAGAAAATAAAAATATATCAAAAAGAAAACATAATTTGAATAATATCAATTATTATGATAAATGTAAAAAAAATCCAAGTCATTATTTAAAAGATGGTTTATCAAATATCTTAAGTTCAAATTATTCAGTTGAAATTAAAAAGGATTATATTTGGATAAAAGTTAAAAATAATAAAACTTCATCTATATCTAATAAGACTGTTATAAAAAAAATTAAAAGAAATATTATTTTGAAAAATAAAAATAATTAGTAAAAAATAGATATAAGTTTTGTTTGCATTTAATTACAAAATAAAGTATATATGTGAAAAATATATTGCCACTAATTAAAAATAAATACTTCACTTTGACTTACTATTTTATCCCCATTTTTTTGATATAAAACTAATTCTTGATTTTTTTTAATATCTTTTTTGCATACTTTAACAATAATCTTGTCATCAATGTATCCTCCAAAATTAAACAGTGCATTTTTATTTTTATCGCCAATAAAGTTAGACAAATTTAAATATCCATCACCACATTCAACAATTAATTCTTTATTAGTCAATATCCAATCTACCTTTTTAAGAAATTTAAAATTATAATCATTTTTTTTAATAGCTAAATATTTTGGCAACATAATAATTTAATAATTTTTATTAATTATTCAATTTTATTAATTATTTTCATTTAATATTTCTATTGTAAGAGAATAACTTATGGATCTCCTATATTATAAAATAAATAATTAATTAATCATCTTTGTTAACCAACATATCTATGTACAAATTATTTAACTCATCTTGTTGAGTAAACTCTCTGTCTTTTTGATAACCTTTTTCAACGCAGTAATTATTACTAAAACTACAATATTCTGTTGGACATTGTTTTTTTGCCACTTCTATTGGAGCCAACATGTAAGTTGTGTCTATTTTTGGATATTTCTCACCAAGTGCTGAACTTGGTTCTCTATTATGTAACCAGTCATTCGCATCATTACATTGAAACTTGTCATTAAATATTAATCCACTTTGTTTATGATCCTTTAAATTGGCTTGAAAAGTTTTAAGTTGATCATCATTCATATTTGAAGGATCAATTACACTGTCTTTATATCGTTGTTCAAATACTACTTTTATATCCTCAGAAGATATACGAGAATCTTCCATTTTTTCTTTGGATTTTAATGTACTCAAAAACATAAGTATTAAAAATCCGATAACTGCACCTATTAAAAAAAATTTTATGTTATCCATATTAATAAAAAGATAATAAAACAATGCAAAATTTTTTTTAGAATATACAATTTATATATTCTAATTATTCATTGTAGTTGATAATGCTATCTATATACTTATTTAAAATACTCAAAAAAATTGAAATTAATCAATAACTACACTAGATTGTTTTAGAGAGTTATTGTTGTACAGTTCATCTCTTTTTCACTCTCACCTGCAAACAATGGATGTTTCGAGCAAGCCCTTCAATGTTGAGATCATGGGTAAGTCTCGCAAAGTTGAAGCGGGTGAGCCAATTAAGCGTCGTCATGGACCACAACACAAACGTGACATTGTCACCAATGCAAAGCGTTTGCAAAAAGACCAAAAGAAGCGTCGTAACTTGGTTCGCATTCGTCAACGCCAAGAGAAAGAGAATCAATTTCATGTTATTAATTCAGATGAATTTGATTGGAGTGATGATGATGTTCATGACATTCAATCATTAGATTGGCCACATAACATCGAAACTCAAAACCTTGAAAACAACACCTATTATGTTTTTCGTAAATGGGTTTCTGAACCTGGAACTGACCAAATTTGCATTTTCAACAAGCAGGATTCTATTCGGAAGTATTATGTTGTAACACTTAGCGAAAATGGCAAAGAGAAGTTTGATGCATCTCCCAAAGTTGCATGTGAATGGTTTATCAATAACTTCTTGGAAATGAAAAATCACCAGGATAAACTTATTGATAATCTTATCCATACATGTGGTCCTTACAATCACATTTCCGATGACGACAAATGGAATATTGCCTATCATATTGACACATTGTTGTATGAAAAAACCATGAACTTCAAGGAGCATCACCTTCGAAAAACATCTGAAATGGAGCGGTGTGAATTTTCATTGGCAGGATTTTTGCCATTTTATATCACATCAACCATTAATGAGGATCTATCTTCTCTTTGGGATTTATATGAATTGTAAATTTACTATTTCTTTATTTTCTTTATTTTTAACTAATGATTAATAATAACACATGAATGCATAATAAGTTATCAATCACTTTCATGGTATTTTATATTTTGAGTAGCTCTATACAACATTAATTGTTCTTGTATAGTGCCATGAGGTAAGACAAATTTAGTTTTATTTACTTTAAAAGTTTTAGATGAAGATTTTGGTTTATTCTCTAATTCATAGTCATATATTGTTTGAATAAAAATTGCCAACATTTCACTTATATCTCCTTCAAAATACTCTTTTCCTTGATATAAAATAAACCTTTCTTTGAATTTTTTTATTATTTTTTTTTCCAACTTCTCTGCTTGTATAGTGTCATAACGATATAATAACTCTGTATTTTTACCATAAGAGTTTATTCTATTATTATTATCTTTGGTTGAACAACCTATTTTATATCTATTAGTTCCAATTGCTAAAGATGGTTGTAAAAAATAAACATATCCCATATAATATTCTAGAGAAATCTATTTTTTTAGTAAATATCTATTTTTTAATCTATATTTCATCCTCTCTTTTTTCTCTAATGCAAAATTCCTAAGAGTTTTATTTGGATCATCCTTGAAGATTTTTTTTAATCCACAATTCCTTAATTTCTCAACAAAAAGACCAATTACAGGTTCCCATAATATATGAACATTATAAGGAGACTCTGGATCTTTATATTTGTTTAATATTTTATTATCATTATCAAGAAACTCTTTTTCTAAATCTATAAATGTGATATTTCTTTTTTTACACTCCTCTTTTAATTTATTATTAAATCTCTTGTAATAACTAAATCTAAAACTATGATTTGATAATTCTTCTTTAATTTCTTTAGAAAGATTATTCAAGATATCTTTTTCTATAATTCCATAATTTTGTAAGCATCCAAAAATTTCTTTATCTTCAATAGTAGTAGGAAAAACATTAAAAACTATTTTTTGACATTCACAATGAATACTATCTATAAACTCAATATATTTTTCTACTATACTGTCTAATTCTATTTCTTTCTTTTGAATTAATTTAGTGTAGTAAATTGAAAAATTAAAATCCACATTCCCAAACATAAAAATAACACATTTAATTTTATGATTATGTCTATTGATTATTTTTAGTATTTCTTGTCTATTAAAATGATTTGGTTTAGTAAGACCTTTCATTGTTGCACCTTTAAATTTTTTTAATATTAAATTGTTTGATTTTAGAAGTGTAAAAGGTCCAATAAAACTATCTCCAAAAATTAAAGTATTATTAGAAAACATATTTATAATTTAGCTTATATAAATTATTTAACATATTGCTAATATCTATAAAAATTAATATGCAAACCTTTATAGATGATTATGTGTCTAATGAAAAAGTAAATATTTTAAATTGCATTACAACAAAAACAAATATTCAAAAAAAAAATTTAAAAATAAAATCCGCAATGTTTTTAATAAATTTAGAAAATATAAAAGAAAACCTAAATTTTGGTAATTTTTTAAAAACCACTGAAATAATAATTGATGGAAATAACATGGTGTTGCATAGATCTCCTATCTTGTTGGAAATTTTAAGAACAAATAGTTTCTTTATTAAAGAAAATAAATATTTAATATTTAAACTTTCAATGAATCAGGGCCAAGAAATTATACCTTATAGTATTTATAATGAGAATATATTTTTAAAATTGTCATCACAATTAAATTTTTCGGGTTCATTTATTATTAATTATGCAGTTATAGATTCAATTAATAATTATTATAATTTAACAACTCAAATACTGCCTTTTGAAGGAAAACATAATTTTTATCAAGGTTGCCAAACTAATTTTACTAAAAAAATATACTATTTTGGAAATAATCCTAATGAAGATCTTAAATACACTATTTTAAAATTTAATAAAAAAAATCTATTAGGGATTGATTACTATGAATCTGAAGAATTATTTCATTGTGAAGGTTTCAAACCTATTGATCAAGTGAATTATAAAGATTTTAAGCCAATGGTCACAACTTTAGATCTTATAAAACTTCCAAATGATAAATTATTCGGATTCTACTTTGAAAATTATTCAATATTTGGAATTATAGGAGGAATGTATTCATTTACAAATAAATATTTGATTTAAAAAAAATAAATAATTAATTTACTTAAAAATTGGTCACTTTGAAAAGTATTATGAATAAAGATTATTTAAAAGACTATACAAGTTCAACTGAGACTTACAAACATTGCACTGATACCATTCGACAACTAAAAAATGATATGAAGAGCGGTATATTTTATATTGGAGCTACTGCTGAGCCTGAAGATACTATGAATACATTGGTCGAAGAAAAAGGATTAGAAACAATGTATCTTCTAACTAAAACAAGAACACAACTCCAAGCAGAGTCTTTAGAAAAAAAACTTGTAAGTGTATTTGGAAAAAACAAAAACAACTATAGCAAAGTTTTCACAGGAGAAGACCAAGTTGGAGGCAGTGAAGATTTAAAAAAAAAAGCTAACTATATTTTTGTGATGTTTGGAGACAGAAGAAAGATAAAGAAACATCTTGAGAACAAAAAGTAAATCCCAAATTAATAATAAAATTTATAGAATTATTTCATATATTTAATAAAAAAAGAAAGCAATCAAAAAAATAAACATATAACTTTTTAAAAGATTCTAGTATAAATCAAAATATTTCATTAATTTTATTTTGTTGGGATAATATAAATTAGACGTTTTAATACAATCTATAATATAATTCTTATTTTTTATACTTTTATTTTCTAAAGAATCATTTGTTTTTATACTTAAATCGTAAAAAAACATTGCTAATTCCAGTTTTTCCAAGAGTATACAATTTATAATATAATTTTGATTATTTTTAAAATGAAAATCAACTTTACAATTTTCATAGTTTATTATTTTATTAATAAGTTTTATTGTGTCTGTCAGAGTATCATTTTGTTGTATTATGTATTGTATTAAGTCAGTTGCATTGCCAACGATCTCAAATTGATCTCTTTTAAAAATTTTAGCAGTAAAATCAATGTAAAAGTTATAATTTATAACTTTATTAATAATATTATTATTTTCATCATTTGTTATTATATATTTATTTCCATTGCAAGTATATTTTTTTATTTTTTGCTGTCTAATAAAATTTAAAAGAAAATTAGTCGCATCGTATGTGACATCTTTTGGCATGGTATGTTTTATTTCAGATAAAATATAATCAATATTGTCTATACTTTCTTCATGAAAATTAAATATTTTAAATATTTTCAATTCCAAAATGTCTTTTTTACATTTCTCAATATCATGTTTTTGTTCATTTGTAGAATTAATAATTAATGTTTTATCTGGGTTTACTTCCATTGTATCTTTTTTCTCATTAATTATATCTTGCTCATCTTTCGAATTTGTATCTTCTTTTTTCTTAAAAATGGGATACATTTGTATTAAATGAAATATTTAAAATAAATCAATTTTTATTAAACTAAATAAAACCAAATAGTCGACCTGTTGGTACTATGATAATGAAATCGAAACAGCTATTACTAAATTCTTCTTTCATTATTAATACATTTTTAGTGATAACTTCTTTTTGCTTATTTTCATTTAAATTTTTTAAATAATGACCCATACCAAAAGGACCTGTTATTAGAACTTTCTTGGAAAAACTATTTGGAAGTTTGATTCTAGATGTGTTTCTAATGACTTTTCTATAATCACTAAAATAATTAGTTGGTATATACTCTTTAACTTGTGGAGCAGATGAAAAAACTAAGTTGATTCTATTATTTATATCTATGTCATATATTTTTTTTAATTTTCTATTATCTTGATAAAATCCATTTCTAATTAAACTTACATTACTAACAGAATATGCACCACCATTTGATAAATGTTCGATTAGATTAGGATTATATACATTTAATATCCAATCTTTTACTTCTGATCTATATTTATATGTATTAATTTTATTAATATTATTTTTTTTCCACAATCGTCTTAAACTTTCTAAATTCGGGAACTCTTCATATTTATCACATATATCTTTTTGGAATAATCTTCTAGATACATCTGTGCGACATAATATTTGTTCTTCTTGTGGGCATGAATTAGTATTAGAATCATTGTCAACCCATTCATAACCACCTCCACAATACCGATTGTCTGAAAAAACATGAAGATAAACATCTAGTTTTGTATTATTATCTTCTAGATTTAAAAGTTTTCTTAGATCATTTTGTGAATAAACTAGATTAATAATATCTTGTTTTTCAGGTATTATTATTGAACTATGTTTAACACAATCTTCTCTATTTTTATGAATAATAACTTCTTGTTTAAATTTTAAAATATCTTTAAATTTATTTAAAAATTCTATATTTTCTAAATATATTTTCATAATTTATACTGGTAAAACTACATTTATCAACTTTTAAATGCTATACAAAAATTGATAAAAACTTATAAAATAATTGAGATTTATAATGGGAAGTTATTGGAATTTTGAGATCAATAATAAAAATAGAAAAGCAAAATGTAATTCAACCATGTGGAAAAAAAAAGAGTTGTTTGGTAATACATATTTAGTTGAAATGGCTGAGAGGAACAGTCCTGAGATGGTTGATTATCTTCTTAAAAATGATAGAGAAGCGAACAAAGTAAATAAACGTGACTATTTCAATGACACAGCTTTAATTTGGGGTGCAATCAATGGCAATCTTCAAACTGTCGAACTTTTATTAAAGAATAATGCTAATATATTCTTGGAAAATAATAATGGAATGTCTGCTTTAGATTATTGTTGTTTTTTTGGACACTTAGAAGTAGCAAAACTTATTCTAGAAAAACTTAAATCTTATGAAGGTGAAAATAGTTTGAAAAGTTTAGTATACGCTTGTGATTATAGTTATTTTGTTAAAGAGAAAGAATTTTCAACACACAAACAAACAGAATATGATATTAATTATAATAACAAAAAAGAAATAATCGATTTATTATTGAATTTAAATCAAATTAATATTAATCAAACAACACTTGATGGAAATACTGCATTAATAATGGCTTCTAAACAAAAAAATAAAGAGTTAGTTGAAACACTTTTAATGAAAGGCGCTGATAAAAATATTAAAAATAATGATGAACAATATGCTTATAATTATTTTGATTCGAAAAATTTAAAACCAACAATTTCAAAATGGAATAAAATTAAAAACTTTTTTTCAAGATTGTTTAAAAAAAAGCGATAAATACACTATTTTTTTTATATAAAAAAGCAATCTCAAGTAGTTCAAAAAAATTGATATTTTAGATTCAATAATAATAATGATTTCACATTCCAAACACACGTCAGCTTGGCTCAACTTGACAATAGATTCAGTTTGGCTCAACTTGACAATGGAGACAGAACCCAAGCGTTCGAAACCCTTCAGTGATGAACTTCTTCATCAAATCCACACAAAAGCCAAGTCAACTCTAGCACCTATGTCAGAAGTAGAAGAGGTACCTGCAAAGAGGTCAAAGTATGTGACTGATGAAATAGCAAAGAATATTCATAACTATTTGGAAACGAACTTGGGACTAGAATTTATTCATTTTATGAAGCATTGTAAAGTTGTTCTTGGTGGATCAACTATTATCCAAGCAGTTTTAAATGAAGATTGGCCATTTAGTGACATTGATCTTTTTATCAATGATTCTCAAATGACTGCATATAGGCGTAAATTAAGTGCTAAAGATGAAGAACGTCATTCGAATCTTATTTACCATGTTCAGGATATACTAAATATCCATGCCATGAAAATGAATACAGTGCCTGTTACTTTTGAAATAAAACCATTTCCTTCTTATTTGGAATCTAACACTATTCCTGCCGTAAAAACAATCGATTTTATGTTAAATAATAAAAAAATCCAGCTTACGATCACTAATTATCATTCTTCAGAAGAAGATAATATCACACACTATCTTGAAAAAAGTGCTTTTGAATTTTCTCCTGGACGCGGACACATTAAACATTATCTTGAAAATAGTGATTTTGATATTTGTAGAAATATTTACTATTACAATGGCGATAATCCTACAGTTATAATTACTGATGAAGAAAGTATTCGAAATCGAACATTCTCTTTTAAAGTTAATCGTAATATTGGAAAAGTCCTTGAGCGCGCAATGAAGTATTCTTCTCGTGGATTTAAAATTAAACAAATTATTCCTGAACTTATATTATGCTTTACTGATGCTACTTTTAAAGGGTTTAAGAATTTTCTTGAATCGCATATAATAATGCTTAATGCCGAACAAATCGAAATTTTTGGTTTGTGTCCTCCTACATTTGACCCTGCTGTTCATGATAATGATTACGATCCTGTTTATTACAACCGATATAATTATGAAAAATATCAAGATCAACTTCTTGAATTAGTAAAAACTATTGTGAATAACTATTATATTTTCTAAAATAAAAGTATAAATTTTGATATTTATTTATATTATTGATAACATAAAATGTCTAAAATATATATACAAGAAATTTACCAATTATTGGAAGAGTTATTGGAATCAATAGAAGGTATTATTTATGAACTAGACACAATAAAATTTTTAAATGATCATCCTAATTTTTTAAATAATCATTCTGAGCATCAATTAAATAATATTTTTCCAAATGATAAAAATATAAAATATTTTATGACTATTGATGTAAGAAATATTACATTTTCTCAAAAATATTATTTTACACCAAAAACTTTGCCTAAAATGTTCAATAAAAAAGTTTACTATGTTTTATCAAAAAAATTTGGTATTAAATCTCTGTCAGGTGTGCTTGGAAGTGTACCTTATTTTATAAATAGTTTTGATTATATTCTTATGTATACCAAGAAATCTCTACCTAATAGCCTTAAATATCATGTTGAATCAGTGGATTTAAACAAATTTTATGAAAAAGAATTTCCTAAAAAAGAATATTACAAAGATTAAATAGAAGAATACTTTTATGAAGAAAATTAAATATCTGTTATAATTACAATTTAGAGAGTTTGAGGAGTCGTTCCTCATCTTTGAAAAATTTAGGTATCTTTTTTCTAATTTGAAAAGTCACTCTTTTTACATTTCCAATACCTTTTCCATTTTTAATGCTAACACCATGTTTAACAACATTTCCATTGAAAAGAACTAGGTCACTACTTTTAATGCTGATATTCTTCTTTCGTGGTCTTTTAAATATGGATTCATTGCCAATTGACAACATAATATTCCAATCTGACCATTTGTCATAGTGATAATGCATATCTAAATTCTCTTCTACATTTTTTTTATTTTTAGATTGAGATTTAGGATAAGATACTATAATAATTTGGTATTTATTTGGATGTTCTAACATTGATGTAACTATTTTAGTAAAATTTTTATTTTTTATTTTAATGAAATTTTCTTTCAAATAATCAACTATCCATAGTGTTTGTTTTTCATTCAAATAATGCGTTTTAAAACAAGGTCCGGACCCATAGGAAGTTGATTTTTTATATATATTTAATAGTTTTCTTTTATTTTTCTTATCTATAAAATTTTCTAATTTATAAATATTATCGGTGAGACTTCTAAATCTTCCCATTTAAAAGAAATTAAATAAATTGAATTATTCAACTTTTTATTATTATCTTCAATTATCAATGCAAAAAATTTTTTGTAATCCAATATTAAATAATGGCAATCCAGTCACCAATAAGCACCAAAATTCGCCTATATTTTGTTTAAAATTTAACATACTTATTGCCAACAAAGTATAACTTAGTATAAAATTCAAAAGATAGTTTTTATTATGGAAATAGTTAACACTATTAAAAAAACTCATGAAAATATATATTCCATAATTAAAATCTTGTTTCCAAGTCCAATTTATATGGTTTTCATTATTTAATCCTACACAAAGATTATTTTTATTTTCTAAAAACTGCTTATATTTATTAAAAACATAGATTAGATACAAACTATTTGTTCCTAATAAAATTTCTTTTGATATTGTTCCATTCGATTCTGTAAAATAATTAAAAATTCCTAACATTACAATAGGTTGTAAATGATTTAATATTGGTCCAAAAATAGATGCCAATCGATTCATTCCCTTATTACAATCTAAATCTTTCCATATAAAGTACTCAATTAACTGCATTAAACTTACAAACATAAAAAAAAACCCAATTGCCTTATTTGTGTTAAGACTTTTTTTATTTCCTAATTTAATTAAAGCTAAACCAGATACTATGCCAAATATAAAAGAAGTCTTGGATAACTCTTTACTGTAACACATATAATTTTATTTCAGATAATAAAAATGTTAAATATAATTTTGTGGAATAAAATGAGTTTCAATAACTTTATCTATGTGATCTCCAATTATTTTGCAATCTTTCAGGTATATTCTTTCTAGTGTTATTTTCTTTTCGTCAGTGTGTATTACAATTTTACCATACTTAGGATTTTCACCATCTTCAGATATTGTATAAAATATTTTATTGGAATAACTGGTTGCTTTGAAAGGTGCCATTCCTTCATAAAATTTATAATCAGATACTATTTTATATATGATGTCTCCTTTTTTAGTTGTAAAAACTCTAAAACTAAAATGTAGAGTCACATATTCAGACGTGCAAATTTGGACCATTTATTACAATAATTATATTGTTTAATTTAATTCAATTCAATTTTTATTTGAATATTAGTGGACAAATTTAAAATTGATTTAGAAAATAAATATGAATTAACAATTTATGTTTTATAAACTTGATCTTGATTTAGACGAAAATATATTTAATCAATTATTAGATTCCACTATATTTGAAGATATTACAAAAGGACGAAAGGGTACAAATTTATTAATTATGAATAATGGTATTCCTTTAGTGAGAACTACTACCAACTATAATAAACCTGCTCAAATTATAAAACCTATCCATAAAAAAATATTAGATTTAGTAATTGATAAATTTTATAATCAATACCAAAAAAAGATAGATATTAATAACATTATGATAGAATTATATACACAGGACTATCGAAAAATGGGTTGGCATACTGATCAGACTCAAGATCTAAAAAAAGATAGTTATATATGTGTTTTTTCATGTTACGAAAAAGAAACACAACCTCAAGATATAAGAAAACTCAAAATAAAAAATAAAAAAGATAATACATGTTCTGAATTACTTTTAGATAATAATTCTGTTGTAATATTTTCAACAAATACAAATAAAGACCATGTTCATAAAATAGTTTTAGATTCAACTAAACCATCTAATAATAGATGGATAGGGATGACAATGAGATTTTCAGACACTTTTATTGAGTTTATAAATAATAAAGTTTTTTTTGTTGAAAGTAAAAAAGAATTAAAAAAAGCAAATCAAGAAGATATTATAAATATAAGAAAATATAAAAAAGAAGAAAATAATAATTCTGAATTTGAATATCCTGAATTAGATTTTAGTTTATCAAATAGTGATTTTATGGAGCCCGTTTAATTTTTAATATTAAATTACTCTAAATAATGACTTTATATATTTTTACAATAAAGGTTTTAAATAATCACCACTATTTAGACTAAAATTGAACCCTTTGTAAAAAACTTTTTCAATTGTTGCATTTTCTGTAAAATACATGTCTTTTAGCTTATCTACTCCTTCTTTAGTAGGTTGTTCCAGTTCAATTAAACCTTCATTATTTATGATGAAAGTTTTGTTGTCTTTAAAAACAGCTTCGGTTTCTGAACATCTAATAACATATCCCATTCTTGTGGGAATTTGAGATACAGATAAAGTTGACGGAGATATTTCATGTGTATATAATCTATTGGTCATTAAAGATATTACAAATAAAGAGTTAGGATATAATATAACATCGAATTTTTCAACTAGACTATCATCTTTGACCTCTTTCTTTAATCTAAATCGAAGTCTAGTCAAAGCAGAGCAATCTTTGTATATAAAATCATAGGGATCCTCTTTTGATCTTTTAATTTTTAGATCAGAATTAAATTTATTATTTTGATAATCTTTATAAAAAGAACAGAATGCAATTAAACCTGTTTTTGGCATATCTTTTGTCTTATCGGAATGCTCTTTAATTTTAGCTTTTCTTTCTTTATTGGTCCCTGTTTTATCATTTGTAACTACTTTATTATAATAAGCTTGCGCCAGAACATGATTAAGTTCTACTTTATTTTCAAAGAAAGGTTGTACATTTTCATTAACTTTAGAGACAATATTATGATCTATTTTTCTAAAATTATCTGTTGGCCCTTTTAAGTTTGTTGAACATCTTAACAAGTTAAATCGAATGTCATTATTATCTTTATAAACTTTAGATAGATATATACCTTTTCTATAAGCTTCTCCTTGTTTATTTGATTCTGTTAAAGATTGGAATTCATGATTTTCAGTCAAGGTTTTAAAATAATCAACTGAAGAGTCAAAAAAATCTTTGTAAAAAAGTCCAACTCCATTATAGTTGAGAGGAACTTGACCAGAAGTTATAAGATTATAATTTGTAAGATTAAAATTTGAGGATAAATCTGTTATTACAAACACTTCATCTATATTTGTTAGGTCCAAATCTTCATAATTTTTATTTATATTTCCTGCTAAATATAAACGTGTGTTTGGGTTTTTTTTATAAGTTTCGTAGCTATTTTTATCTTTAAAAACTACACCACAAAAATTATTTTTTAGTTCTTCATTAAGACTGTCATCTATGCATAATAACAAATGTTTATCAATAAGTAGTTTATTTTCCATAATACTTAATATTAAATAATATCTTTATATATCAACTTTTAAGAGTAAATAAAAAAGGAATCAATAATTATTTAATTTATAACTAATATTATAAAATATGCATAGTAAAAAACATATAATAGATATAAGAAATAAACTAACTCAGGATTTGAGTGTTAAAGAACTTAATGAGCTAAGAGAAGTAATATTCAAATATGAACTTGACCATTATGACAAAGATAACATAGTAAGAGAATTAGGCATGCTAAAATCTCACACAGATCATAAATTAGATAAAATTAATCAATCTCATCATAGAATTTTGACTTTGATTAATATGATATTCTTACCTCTTGGTGTAATAGTTGGTTATTTTGGTATGAATTTTGCCTATATGGGAAATCCTCTTAGTGAAAACACAACTGGGATTATGGGAGTATCACATCCTAATAGTTTTATATTTTTGTTATTTATAATATCTATTTCAGTCATGAGTTACATATACTTAAAATATATTATGGTATAAGATTTAAAATTAAATACTTCTTTATGATGTTTTTTATGTTAATTTGTTAGTTTATTCTTAAAATAATGAAAAAAAATAATATCTCATATATTGTGATAACATCATAAAATGGATGACAACTGTTATGACTTGTGTAAAGGAAGTTGGGGCTTTAGATACAATTATTGTATAAAAAAATGTTCTGATTTCTATTTTTCTACTCTAAATAGAGGAATAAATATAGGTCATAATATGTCTCTAATCAATTCTTATCAATTGGGTTGGTGGAATGGTTATAGAAATGGCAAAGAAGATGGCATAAATAGTTTTAAAAATAATATCAATCTTGTTTTAAATTCTGCTAATTTAGATTATACAAAAGGTTTCAATGAAGGTTTTTATACTGTTTATCCTTATCATGATTATTATGTGATAATATTAAAACTTTTTCTTTTTATTTGTATTACTTTTTTCCTTAAAAAAATAATAAATCTTAATAAAATAGTAAGTTTTTATAAATCTATTATTCCAATTATAAAAATATCTTCTAAATCACCATTTAGTAAAATATGTATAGTATGTGGCGATGAATCAAATACAATATATAATTATTCTAATTGCAACTGTTCAATGTTTATACATGATAATTGTGCGAAACCTTTGATAAATAAAAAATGTGTATTTTGTAGAAAAGATTATAATAAACTAAATAAACTTTTTTTAAACTATATGGAATAAAAAGAATAAAAATAGTAAGTTAATTTATATGGATTATAAAGATAAATATCTTAAATATAAAGCAAAGTATATTGAACTTAAATCAATCTATGATAATCAAGATGGTGGTGCTAAAGAAGAAGAAAAAATAAGAAGAAAATATATTAAAAAAGACACTCCTTTTCATGACACAGTAAATTCTCTCTATAATGAAATACTAAATTTTCTTAAAAATAATAAATCTAATGATGAATACAATAAATTAGTTGGTAACATTTCTTACATGATAAGAAATACTATAAGAAACCTTAAAAAATCAAAAGAAGAATTTTTCGTTATTAGTGATATTGTATATGAGCAAAAAGAGGAAAAAACATCTGTAGGTAGTAATAAAATAGAACCTTACTTAGATGCTGAAATTTTCTTGTCAAAAAAAGAAGGTGATAAGTATCTTAAATCAGAAAGTTTCAAAATTCGATTGTAAATTAAAGATAACTTTTCATAAGTTTAATTTCTTTTTCTTGAGTTTTTACTATATTTTCTCCTAATTTTTTTATTTTTGGATCAGTCGTTCTTTTTAGAACTATATTTGTAGTTGTTAATGCTGTACTATGATGACTTATCATTCTTTTTAACCATTGTTTATCATTTACACCATATTGTCCTCTTAATAAAAATATTGTCACTAAAATAGATAAAATTATACCTATTAAAAATATATATGCATTGAATTTCCCAATACTTATATAGTGTACTATTTCATGTGTCCATACCATATTAAACGCCATTAATATACCACCATAAACTAAAGTCATTGAAAAATACAAATCAGAAAATCTATATGCCAATACATTCATAGGATTAAAAAGACTACCAACTATAATCATTATTAAAAATCTTATAAAGAAACTTTTATCTGACATCATATACTAATATATTAAACAAAATTTATTTCTTTCAAAGCAAAATAGAATATATATCCATTCACAAAATATGTTATAAAGCACACTAAACAATATTTACTGAGTTTAAAATACATGATGTAAGCAAGTATAATACATAACATTAATGATAGTACTGAGCCAATCAAAAGCATATATTCTTTAAAAGGAATTAAATTAAATGGAAAAAAATTATATAATATTACAGATAAGTAAAATAAAACACCAAGATAAGTATTAGGAATATTAAATTTATGATTTTTATGTAATTGAAAAACCATGCCAATTAATTTAGCGTAATCACTCCTAACAACTTCTGAACAAGAGAACTTATTATTAAGATCACAAACAGCTTTATAATTTATATCATTGCTTTTTTTTTTTCAACATATATTGTATACATAGTAATAAAAAGACCAACTATTGCAATATATAACATTTCATAAATTTATAAAATCATATGATATAATCAACTTTTAATAAATAATTCAACAAAAAACATTCATAATCCATATATCCATTTTGGAACCCTTTGTTTTGGAAGTTGTATAAATTGTTATGTTTTTAGGTTCCCCTAACCCCATTTCTTGTATTATTAATCCAGGTTCACATACAGCATAATTTAATATACTGTTTCTCATATTTATTAATTCTTTTCTATTTTCATCAAATAGAGGACCATATGAAAACACTGCACCATAAATATTTCTTTTATTATAACATCCTCCAAGATTTTTATAGATATCTCTGTCTAATTTAACAATTTTTGTACAATTAGAATATTCTAATTTAGCCACATACTCAGTTGAAAAAGTCTCGACACCATTATAATTTGAAAAAACTAACGGCAAAGGTGAAGCCATTGAAATCATTGGTAAACGAGAGTATGGAGATTGAAACAAAAAAAGAGTACAAGATAAAGTCCCCCATACTATTAAAACATAATAACTTAAAGTTCTCCAATCTATTTTAGATTTAGATTTTGTTTTTTTTATAATATCTTTACCTTTTATGATATCTAACCTTTTATTTTCATCTGTAAATCCTGTATAATCAAATCTCCCTGTGCAGTTTTCATAAGTATTATTTAAAATATCCCAAAGAGGATTATCAGAATTGTTTGGACAATTAATTCTTGCATTTTGACGATGATGAATTCTATGAGATTCAGGTCGTTGAAATATTGATCCAATCCATTCAGGAGTTTTAACATTCATATGATAAAAATATTCTCCAAAAGCAGAAAATATAGCCATCCAAATACTTGATTCAGGTGTTAATCCTAAAAGTGGATAAGCAATAATAGACATTATTATTGAATCAATAACTATTTCTATAGGATGTTTGAAAAAAGATGTTAATGTTTCTATTCTTTTTGGTGAATGATGAAATTGATGAATATATACCCATAAAAAGTTTATTTGGTGGCGAAGATGATGCCACCAATAAAAAATCCATAAATTTAATATTTGACCAATAACACCACCAAAAAATGGTGATACATAATCAGATAGTTTTAATCTATCATCATTATTTTTAACAAAAGTATTACTGAGATATTTTTCATAAGTGTAAGAACCAATAATACTAGAACATAACTGAAATAGATTAATACCTATGGCCCAAATATACCAGTTTTTAGATTCAGGTAATTGATAGTTTGGATATATATTTTCCAATACAATAGAAAATATCATACCTAAACCCATTATTATAAAAGCATTGAAACTATTCATTTTAAGATTATTTAGGAAACTATATATTGGATCAACTAAAACTACACAACTAATTACAGTCCAAAAACTTAAATTTATTAAAGCAGGTTTTATCCAATTAAATTTTATCATTCTAAATTTTCTTATCCAATCTAGATCAAATAAGTATAAGTGAGCAATTAACATACCAAGAGTAAGATCGGTAAAATTAACTGTTAAGATCACTCCAATATGCAACCCTAAAATAAGCAGCCAATAAAATGGTCTTAGATTTTCAAACAGTCCAAAAAACAAAAATGTAGTTTCTCCAAACAGAGATATCCATGTATTCACTTTTAATCCTATGTCAGACATCAATAAAAATTTTACAAGACTGTTATCTCTTGCTAAAACTCCAGATAAAACATGCTCAAGAGCTGTCCCATCTATCCAACTTGGGCATTGCAATTTATGAATTCCTGAAATTGTATAAGAAAGAGCAGTTATTAACCAAAATCCATAATAAATCTCTTTTGGAAGTTTAAACTGATTTCTTCTTTTTTCTGGTATAAGAACAAATGAAAGAAGAATCCACCCAATGAAAGGTAATCCTGGATTTGAAATAAAAGGATTCCTATTAAATAGACAGAATAATCCATACCAAAGATATAGAGATGCTAATCTGCATTTAAAATCTATAATTAAGAAAATGGAGGCTACTAAAAGACTCAAAACATAACCAAATACAAAATTGGGAGAATCATAATAGAACAATATATTTGGAAGTTTCCCATATCCAGGTAAAATAGCGGAATCTTTAATAGTTCCTTTATTGCTAAAAATTTCAATACAATCATGCAATACAAAATAATAATGAACTGCTAAATATAATCCAAATAATATTTGATATAATCTAAAAAAGAAATATCTATCAGTTGATCTTACTGAAAGCATTATGTATCATTTAATAATTATCATTAAATTCAACTTTAAGATACAAATTAAAATTTGAAGTATCAAATGAATCTTAGATAATTATAGATTTTATAAATATGTCTAGTTTGGATCCAAATATTATTAGTTTAACAATAAATCAAAATATAGATTTAGCTAGCAGAGCTGAAAGAGAAGATATTGATAAAATGTTTTATAAATTAGACCTAAAAAAATTCAAAGAGTTCATTAAGATTAAAGAAAATATATTTAAAATCTATAATTATAAAATCTATAATTCTAAATTAAATGATATGTTAAAAAAGATTATGAAAAAAGATAAAGTAGATATACTTACAATTCTTTTAAATAATAAATATTATGCTGTAAATAATGAGCCAAATTATTCTACTTTATTAATGTTATCTTCTTATCATGGTGGAGTTTTATGCACCATTGAACTACTTAATAGAGGAGCTTGTGTAAATAGTGTTAACTATAAAAAAATCACACCATTAATGATGGCTTGTAAAAAAAATAATTTTAAAGTTGCTAAAGAATTAATAATTAATAATGCAAATATTAAACTTAAAAATATTTTTGGAGAAGATGCTTATAATATTGCTTTTAATAAAAGAAATTATGACATTTGTAAATTAATAGGTACTAAATTAGCTTATTTAAGACGTGAAGAGTTAAATATAAAAAAATATAAAAAAAAAGTTATTAAGGAGTTCAAAAAGAAATTCAAACCTCTTTATTGATAATACATTTCATTGAATTTTATTATATTCTTTATTTTTTGAATAGAATTTAAATCATGTAGTTTTACCTAATTCAATGTGATAAATTTTTGATTCAGGATAAAAACGTCTTTTAAGATATTCTGCAACAGTTACAGATCTATGTCTTCCTTTTGTACAATTTATTGATATTATATCCAAGTTATCTTTTTCTATTTTATTTAAAACCATAGTTATAAAATTTGGAAATCTATTAGATTTTGTAACTGCATATTGTACTTCTTCAGATAAGCCATTGTATTTTTTTAAATTTATACCTTTTCTTCTACCATTAATAATAGTTGCATTAAAATTACATTGAGAATCATCCGGTTTATTTTTCCTGAATGCTCTGCCCCAAGTGTATATTTTTAATTGTCTATTTTTATTAAAATTCTTTGGTGTTATTATTTCATTACTTCTTCCTATATTTTCATCTTCTGAATCAGAATTGAAACCAAATTCATCTTGATTTGAAAACTTATTTAATTTTATCCAATCTAGAAATCCTACAAAATCTTCTTTTTCTAAAAATCCTTCATATATTGAATGTATATCTT